>Ga0228710_1002253_pt1 | contig 30220 bp, 17 predicted proteins | sample MedpolnodulmetaG_FD_177995 | JGI IMG/M metagenome (GOLD analysis project Ga0228710, IMG submission 177995) | Root nodule microbial communities from Medicago polymorpha collected in Santa Monica, California, United States - pink nodules | ecosystem: Host-associated > Plants > Roots > Nodule...
CACAAAACGCACTAAAGGAAGGACAACAAAGTTAAGCCAATATTTACAAAAATTGCCTGTACAGAGCTAACAAATAAATAGAAAAGAAACACTTAGTCTATGCCCAATATGGTAAAGAGACTAAGCCACCACCCATGGTAATTGATGGGAAGAGAAATATACTTCGCCTTCAACCACATAAAGGTAAGCGACTTAATCTTGTCGACCACCTGATAAACCGAGCATTCTTTGACATTAAAAAGCCTATTGTTTCTTTCCTTCCACATTTTCCAATTTGCTGCAAACCAAATAACCTGGAGAATAGATCGATGGCCCTTTGAGGTGCCATCGCAACAGCTAAACTGATTAAAATGATCCGACACCTGAAAGGGTGCAACCATAGACAAGCCTAGCCACCGATAAATGAATTGCCAAACAGATTAAAACAAATTACAATGCAAAAATAAATGATTTGATGTTTTCAAAGAGCCACATCCAGACACGCACTGCCTGGAAGCCTGATCAATAACACCACGCCAGAACAAATTGTCTTTTGAGGGTAATCTATCGCGGAGCAAGCGCCACCCAAAGAGCACCACCTTTAGCGGCACATCTTTATGCCATAGGGATGAGGCATCCACCGAAGACACTGACGGAGGTTGATGAGTCAGATATTTGTAGACACTTCGAACAGAAAAAGTATGCGTTGATTCTAGTGCCCAACGCCATCTATCAGCCTTATCAACCTGCAAATTCACATTCTGAAGCAATAAAATTAGATCCCCAACAACCCCTCCTCCCACACGAACAACCTCCGCCTCCACCTCCACGCCTCACCGTCCATCCCCCAACCTAAATGACACATTTCTGACACCAGCGCCCCCTTAAACAACGATAATTCATAAAGTCTATTGAACCTGATCCTAAACTCCTCATCACCATGATTTCCTTAAATTCATAATTCTCTCGAAGTTTGTTACCTTTAAAAAATTTGTATTTGTAGTTAAGAACCATAGGAAAAACATCTAAGAAATTGTACCTAAGGTTTTTCCTTTTTTTTATTCATTTATTTGTTAGTTTTACGGTATGGCATGCAGGTTGCAATAGTTCTTTTTTCAGTGCTATACCCGTAAGAATGTGATCATATCTTCTTTTTTTTACTTTTTCGTTACTTACTTTTTTTTTAAGGACTTGCCTTACTTTACTTATTACTAATTACTTTTTTTTTTCCAACACGCTCAAATGAATTATATAACTAAACTAAAAGGTTTTTAACACAAGATGTGTTTAAGAAGACTTCAGAAAATAGCAAAGATACAACGTTATCTAATACAAGAATGAACGAATCGAAACAAAAGATAAAAGTAACAACCATTACGTAAGAAAGAGGATTACACTTCCAATAATTATAGTCAAAATCAAACATAGCATATGTCGATTTAAACCACCGGTAAGCATGCAACTTAACCTTTTCGTCTAAAGATCGAATATCTTCCTCATTTTGTTGAACTATGCGCCTACTTTTTTCTTTCTAAATTACCCACACTCCTGAGAGTCATATTATGCTAAATGTCTTTTCGATATTTTTTTTAAATCCACCTAGACCCGTAAACTGAAGAAGATGATCTAATATATTTCCTTGAACCCCGTTGAAAAGCCTAACCAACAAGAAACGCCATCAAAATTTTACCGTAAAAATCACATGTAACAAAAAGATGATCCATGTCCTCATTGAATCCACAACCTCCCGTATAAATTTGATCATTAGGAGAGAGCACCCTCCTCCGAACTAAATTATCTTTCGTTGGAATTCAATTAAGAATCAATCGCCAAGCAAACAAAATTATCTTGGGTTAATACTGTTTTTGGTCCCTGTAATATTAGCGAATTCCAGTTTTAGTCCTTGTCAAAATAAAAATTTAGATTATGTCCTTGTAATTTCATATTCCTCCGCTTTTGGTCCCTCATTTAACCACGTCAGCAAAATCTGCATAAATTACGTCCCTGTAATTTTAAATTCCTCCACTTTTGGTCCATGTAATTTCAAATTCCTCCACTCTTGGTACCTCATTTCACGTGCCATGTCTGCAAATTATGCTGACGTGGTTAAATGAGGAACCAAAAGTGGAGGAATTTGAAATTACAAGGATAAAATCTAAATTTTTATTTTTACAGGGACTAAAACCAGAATTCGCTAATATTATAGGGACCAAAAGCGGTGTTAACCCATTTATCTTTAAAGGAAATGCTTTTGACCACAAAATATGGCTATTTGCAATTATATCATTATCATAACATTCCTGGCTAGCTGCCTCTGTCAATTTGTGATACGCATTGCTCACAATGTAATGGTCGGAAGAATGGAGCTTCCAAACCACTGATCCGCCACACTAACCTGCAATACAACCGTAGTTAGAAGCTCAAGACACTCCTCCACCAACTCCTCCTCCCAAGTACTTATTACAAGTTATTATTTGATAAAAAAACTTATTACTAGTTATTAGAATTTCAGGTTGAGATTTAGTTCAAACATTACTCAATAAGCTTGTAAGATGACAAAAGTCCCACTTATAAAGTTAATTTCAAACATTATCTCATCTAATATTAGATTTTTACTACATCACGCTGAAGACAAGTATCTAAAACGTGATATGAGTGGGCCGATAGTGGTAATTTGATAACATGTGACTCAATGAGCTTTGGATGGACTTTAATCATGTTGTCTTAGAATTTGGTTTTGGATCTAATTCAATATTTACAAATTGGCTAGTAAGATGATGATTGCCCTCACTTAAAACACACATTCTTGCTAACAAATGCCCTAAAGACATTGTTTAAGGAATCAACAAAAAGAAATTTTGTCTTGAAAATACAAGTCAAACATATGTTAAAGTCAAAATTGCACAATTTTCAATACAAAATTGTTACTTTTGGATACTTAAACAATGCCCTAAGGGCACTTGTTAACATTTTCCTTTTTATATTTAGTCTAGTACACCCTTATAAATCAGATTTGTATGACGATGACTAGCACTTCCCCATCTACAAAGTTATCTATATATGCCTTATCTCGTTAAATGTTGAAACTCTTAGCATTAGTAAAAGTTCAGATTCACCAAACTTCGATCTCGCTGAAGGTGTTATGCTCTTACAACATAATGAACCAAAATATGAATACCAGCTTAGAGAAATGTCGATATTTAGTGTCGAACAATGCCTAAAATTTGACTGCCTCTAATAGAAGAACCTACCAACTCACCTCTTTTATGTATCTATTTTTTTTCTTTCTTATATAAGTCTGGGTCGTCTTAAACATTTTGGATGTCTTGTTCTAATCTTAAAAATTGATATATACATGAATTTGGGCACTCAAAATTTTGGTTTAAGTATGAAGTTGGGCCCTTAACTTTTTTTTACTAAGGGACTTTGAAATTTTGGTATATGTAGAAATTTGAGTCCTTAAACACTTTGGACACCCTCAAAATTGAGGATTTATTAATGTAATCATGTTTAGAATTTTGAATTTGACTAAAATTTGGGTTCTTAAATATTTCTATTTAATATGTTTGGGGGAGTTTGAACCCTAAAAATCTGAGACCATGTTTTATGGCACAACTTGCACATGGGATATGCAACCCAAGTATAAGTCACCTCTTCTTATTTATACAATCACGAACTTTCGTTCTTTCATAAAACCGAGCTAGACTTTGATACCATTTTTTAAGAAGTTCGAAGAAACCATTGAGAATAACGAGTCAATATAGCTCCACAAGAGAGTTACACAACATCTCCATTAAAACCTTAAAACACTAGATATACATGTCTTATCTTTTAAATATCTAATGTTTTATTTATTCATAATCGATATAAGAATGAGATTAACCCGTGAATCAAATCATAAGAATTATACAAAGGAAAAATAATTATTTTAATCCCTAAATGTGTAACGAGTAGCAACAGTAGCGCCTTAATGTATCAAAATTCTAAAATAGTTCATGATTGTACGCTTCGTTAGTCAAAATAGTCCTTGGCGTTTAAATAAGCCCTCATTGTTGACATTAACTCTTTTCATATACGGACGAATATGAGAGCAAATAAGTACTTATAGAGATTGATATGACAATAAGTAAGTATATTAAGAGACTGATATTTCAATATTAATAAAGTATTTTAACGTAAAATATTATTTTAACTAACATATTTCACAATCAAAGACCATTTTAAAATTTTGATATAGGGATAATAGTCATTTTTCGTTCCTGAATGTGTAATGATTAGCACAATAATTCATAAATACAACAAAATTCTAAAATAGTCCTTTATTATGCACTTTGTTAGTCAAAATAATCCTCTCACGTTAAAATGTTCCGTTAATACTGTCATATCAAACCCTCAATATGCTTAGTTACTTTCATATCAATTCTTATATGTATTTATCTATTATCATATTAGTCCCTACACGAAAAGAGTTATTGTCAACATTGAAAATCTGTTTTAACGTCAGAGACAATTCTGAATAACGAAGTTGAAAATCACAAATTATTTTAAAATTTGGATACATTTAAAGAATTATTGTGCTTAGAAGTTACAGATTTAGAAATTAAAATGACTATAACCATTTACCCCGTTTGATATATTGAGAAATTACTCTTGTTACTCGTATGCTTGTACAAATAGTGTTTTTTAGCAGCCACTTTGACATGTTTTTTAGATTCTCTGTCTGTAGTACAGTAAAACATGATGCACTTTTGTTTTTTTGTGTTATGTAACTGCAACTAACTCTCTCTCTCTCTCTCTCTCTCTCTCATATTTGTTCTTACTTGGAATCCAATCTCAAATATTTTCCTCTTTTAATTCCACTCCACCACTTCACTTCTCCAAGTTCCATTCCATGTTTTTAGCAACGTTTTCACACAAAACACACGTAACTGTTTTCACTTCACTTTTTTGGTTCATGTTTCTTAATTGTTTGTTGTGTAAGTTTCTGTTCTCAATTACTACCTCGTGCACGCACGTTACATAATTTTCTCACAACGTGTTTCCTTTTTAGTCAACCATATTTGCTGTCTATGTTTTGATCTGTCTTCCTATGTTCCTTCAAACTCTGTTTTTGTGTCTGTATCTGTTTCATAAGTGCTTTTTTTATTTTATTAATTAATTTTTTTACAAAAATATATAAATTCTCTTATACCCTTTTTGGTTGCTGAGAATAAAAGCTGAGTAGAATTAAAGAAAAGTGAAAAACTGATTTTTTTTATTCTTTGTTGAGATTTCATTGATGGGTTGAACTTACTTTTTTTGCATCATTGTGATCTTGAATAGAAAAAAACAAATCAAGTTTCAAGCTTTAAACATTTCATCTTTGGATTTGGATTTGTTATTTTGTTGAATTTTGACTTTTGGTTTGGTGGTGATGGTAAATTATTCTAATCCAACATGTTTTGTTGTTTTGTTTATTTGAATTTTTATCATAGTGATGTCATTGTAATTTGTAACAAGTTTGATTTTTTCAACCTCAAGTGTTGTAAATGTAAACTCTTAGACAATTTTTTGTTATTTGACTTGTTCCATTTTTTTGTCTTTTACTTTGTCTTTTAATTTGTTTTTTAATTTGTTGTTGCATATTTGGCAGGTGTGTAAATGGATTATATAACCAATAAGGAATAGAAGAGAAAAAGAAAAAAGAGATGAAAGAAGAATCTACAGGATTAATCATTGGAATTTCTATAGGTGTTGTAATTGGAGTTGTTTTAGCAATTTCTGCATTGATCTGTTTTAGATATCATAGGAAGAGATCACAGATAGGGAATAGTAGTTCTCGGAGGGCGGCTGCAATACCGATTCGCACAAATGGTGCTGATTCTTGTACTATATTATCAGATTCAACCCTAGGTCCTGAGTCACCTGTAAGGTCTGGTAGAAATGGCATGAACTTCTGGATTGATGGTTTCAAGAAAAGTAACATGATTTCTGCATCTGGAATACTTGAATATTCATACAAGTAAGTTGTTCTTTATCTTTTTTGTATTGAGTTTGCTTTAATGTGTTATTCTTCTTGTTTTTTTTTAAATGAAACCGCTCTAAATTCTTGTACATTTACATGTCTTGAGACTGAATTATGATTAGCTATCTACTTTTAGAGTTTAATTTTGATACACTCTCTTTTACATTGTCAACAAATCATAACCGATTGTATGTTTGACTGTAGAAGTAGTTATAGTCGATTTTTTTTAATGATTTGACGATTATGATTGATTGCAAGTGTAAAATATCAATTTTTTTTTGAAGGTTTGAATCATGACCTCCAGGTCACATGGAAGCGCTTGCCGTCGTAAAACGCCTCCATGTGACCTGGAGGAGTTCATGAGTTCAAACCTTCGAAACAGCCTCCCCTTTACTGGGGAAGACTGCTGCATCAATCTTCTCGATGGGAACTTCATTTATTAGCCCGCCCTTAATGAAATGGTCCACCATTATACTTGTTGAAATGGTCTTAACTTTTGACTCATGTATAATGTTGTCCTTTTATATTACACCAAATACTATATACTTATGATAATTTGCAAATTAGACAACTAATTGTCTTCAAAAGTGGAGTGAAGATCACAATTGTTTGAACTCAATGTAATAATTAATAATGACTGTTTTTTTCATCTAAATTATCTATTTCTTCTCTTTCTGTTTTAATTTTCTTGTTTACACTTCAGGGACTTGCAAAAGGCAACATATAATTTTACAACACTAATAGGACAAGGTGCATTTGGTCCTGTATATAAAGCTCAAATGTCTACTGGTGAGACTGTTGCAGTTAAAGTTCTTGCAACCAATTCTAAACAAGGGGAGAAAGAATTTCACACAGAGGTGAAAATGTTTACCAATAATCATTTAGCAGAATTCTTTTCTTTAAGAGATATCATTGATGGTCAAACATTAAATTTCCTAAAATTAAGGGTATTTAATGTCTTATTTAGTTCTTATGCAAAACCTTATATGGAAATAATTTTTAAATGGAGGTAGTAGTTAATATTTCTGTATAATGATTTTTCTAGACTAGAGTGGTTTATCAATTTTAACCTTTTGTGTTATTTTAATTTTGGTTAGGTTATGTTGTTGGGAAGGTTACACCATAGAAACTTGGTAAATTTGGTTGGATATTGTGCAGAAAAGGGTCAACATATGCTTGTTTATGTTTACATGAGTAAAGGCAACTTGGCTTCCCACTTGTACAGTAAGTTAGCTATCTATCTTTTTTGGTTTGAAAACTACAAGTTATAAATTCTTCCCTTAGAATGATCCATGAACCCTTCCCTTTAATTTTTTAATTTTGATGGAAAAATTGAGAGAAAAGTGTACAGTTAGTTTGTTCATGCATTGACTGTTGTATGCAAATTTTGTGGATCAATACGCTTCATGTAGATATCGGTTTTTGTAACCTAACCTAAGTCGACATAACTGGCTTGTAAGATGAACATTGCCTAAGCGTTATAAATTCTATTTAGGTCATATCTCTAGCTAATGTGGGATTTGAATATTATTTTTTTCAAATTGACCCAATCACGCTCGAGTCTGGTGTATGGATGATACAGACGACCCAATACCTGATACAGAACCTTAGAAAAATATAAATGTGCTTGAGTGAATTAGCGCCTAGAAAAATGTTTAATTTATGCATATAAAAGGTTATTCAAAACTGCACGAATGGTCCTTTAACTTAATTTAAAGTTTCAAACAGACCCTTAATCGGCCCAGTGGTTTAATTCGGCAGTGTAGTGCTTAGGGGCTGCAGTTCAACTCCCAGGAATGCCATATGTTAATTTTTTTAGTTGTATTTTTATTCTTAAAAAAAAAACAGACCCTTAATCTTTTTTTAAGATCAAAAAGGTCATGCATCTTTCAAAACGACAACAATCTTTGACCTTTAGTGATTTTCCATCGAAACTGCTGAAAAAATGGCCTTGCATGGTTTTCTTTTGAAATGTAATTTGTCATTATGCACATAATGAATATGAAATGCAATGTACAAGTTGATTGATTTAGTGGTCTCTATGTGCATTGAACATATTATATTTGCTGTAATAGAATCTAAACTACTAGAGAAGTGTGGAACATCACCATGGCTCTATTTCCAACATATTTTTTGTATGTTACCCAAACTGTTCTAGATCTGTAAAACAGGTCATTGCAAGCAAGATATGAATTAGTACGTTGATATTACGTGCCTTTCAATATGGTGCTATGATTTTTTCTGTTTCTTTTTTGGCGGTTTCTTTTAAATTCAACTTGCATATGCAAATGATAAATGAAGAATATAAACTTGTCTCTATATTTAGGTGAAGAGAATGGGAATCTGGGATGGGATTTGAGGGTTCATATAGCTTTAGATGTAGCAAGAGGCTTGGAGTATCTTCATGATGGGGTAAGTTATCATATGATCTGCATTGAGATAATCTTGATTTATATATTTAGTAACAATTGTATGTGTTGTTGTCACTCCAGGCAGTTCCTCCTGTCATCCATCGCGACATCAAATCTAACAATATTCTCTTGGATCAGTCCATGCGAGCCCGGGTATGCCCTTGTTAATCATCACCTTTTTATGTCTAAGGGCATGTTTGGATTGACTTATTTGAACTTATCTACTGACTTAAGTAGTTGTAAGACTGTTTGGGAGAGTTTATGAAAACAACTTATAACATGTGTATGTGTTGTTTTCAGCTTAATTCTATTTAAGCTTTTTCGGATAGCTTATGAAAACAACGTATATCTTATATGAAAACAATTTGACTTCATTTTATTTTTGCTATAGAAATAGTTTTTAGATAGTCACTTGCGTTTATGTTATGAGCACTTAGTTAAGTTGTTTATCCAAATAGAATCCAAGCATAATATTGTATTCAATTTGTACGATATTTCCTTTGATCATTCATTGTTGGTCAGGATTCTTCTTATGCTCTTGTTGATTCTGAATCAAATAGGTTGCTGATTTCGGACTTTCAAGAGAAGAGATGGTTGATAAACATGCTGCTATTCGTGGTACCTTTGGCTATCTGGATCCTGAATATATATCATCCGGGACATTCACCAAAAAAAGTGATGTCTACAGTTTTGGAGTGTTGCTCTTTGAACTTATAGCTGGCCGAAATCCTCAGCAGGGTCTTATGGAACATGTTGAACTTGTAAGATCTCCCCTCTTTCAATCCCTGTTGAAGATAAAATGTATCTGGTTGTTCTTTCCCCTTTGCTTGATGCACAGGACAATTGGTAACAGATCTAGAAATTTAAGTTGCGGAGATAATACTCACTCATAAATCCTATTGAAAGAAATTGTATCCCTCTTAATCCAACGATCTACAACTGGCTGCACAGTAAAGTCGGCTATAGAGGATCTAGGTTTACGAAAATGATCCCAATCTCGAACATGTAAATTCATCCGTGATAAGAAGTCCTTTCTAAGCATTTGGTTATAGACCTAAGACTAAGAGAGAGAGACTTCATCTCTCTTAATCTAATGGTCTACAGCTGGCTGCACCGTGAAGCTGGCTATAAGGATCCAGGTTCAGGAAAATGATCCCAATGTCTAACATGTAGACCCATCCTTAAAAAAAAAAAGTCATTGCTAAGTATTTGGTTTGTTTTGATGACTATTTTTTTACATTGCTGTATGAAAATGCTTTGTTGTAATAGCACACTATGATACTGATTAATTTTTTCTGTTCTTATGAATGTTAATAATGGATGAATAGGCAGCAATGAACTCTGAGGGAAAAGTTGGTTGGGAGGAGATTGTTGATTCAAAGCTTGAAGGAAAATGTGATTTCCAAGAGGTGAATGAAGTGGCAGCACTTGCATACAGATGCATCAACCGTTCCCCAAGGAAGCGGCCTTCGATGAGGGACATAGTTCAAGTATTGACTCGGATCCTTAAAGCAAGGCATCAGAGGAATCATCACAAGAAGTCTCTTTCGGCCACAACAGATGAAGTTGCAATTGATGTTGATGAGCCAGAAAATAAGGGTCATGTTACTGACCACAGAAGAGACGAATCTATAGATAGTCGCCACAGAAGAGATGAATCTATAGATAGTGCAACTGACATGTATGATTTGTAACAAAAATAGTTTTAAATTTAGTTCTTTTATTTTCTATTGTTTTATTTTTATTTATTTTTTTGGCTTTGGATACGATCTTTATTAGACATTAGGCTTTGAGTGATTTAATGATGTCTGGCATCATCTTCTGTAGTTTTGTGTAACATTCTTTCTTTCTTTTTCTTTAACATTTTTCTTTACTTTATTGTTTCATTCTCTTGCCTTAGTTCTGTTGTCTCGCAGAACAGAAACTCCTAAAGTTGTATATTATTACTTTCATGAATGGAATTGATGTAAAAAAGGGTTACTTTCATGCACACAATCTATTTTCCAACTCAACTAACAATCTACATGTCGAAAATAATTTTAATCTCACTTCAATGGATTTGCAAATTATTTGAGTGATCATAGTTTTAATTTCTGAAGAGTTCACTAGGGGATTTCAATTGCAAAATTAATCTAACTTCATAAATTTTAATCTCTGTACATGAGGAGCTCCCTGTGAACCCTACTGCCTGTGCTGCACCTGCACCAGTAACGAGAATCCGCTTAGCACATCATGGTAGCGTGTTCATTTGCTGCTGACGCAGAATCCGCATGGCACATCATGGTAGCACGTCCATTTGCGCTGCACTAGTAACACAGATTCTGCTTAGCAATCACGGCAGCGTGTCCATTTGCAGACGACCTGTGGCACGAGACAGGTATGTGAACTGTCCTTGACAGATTTATTGATATGAAGATGATTTCAAAGATTTATTTTTCAAAGCTGCAAATGCAATAGATCGAACCAGCTAGTCAAATGGTGTACATGCATGCGAAGTTTGTGGCGCTGTAGAAATTTACACTATGGGAAGCAGTTGTTGAAGCACTGCAGGAAGTGCATCAGAGAGCTATGTCCTTTTTAGGACAATGCAGCAAGTCAATAACCATATAGCAGTGCTGCAGTGAACTTCAAGGCAGAATCTACGATGGCAAAGACCACCGGCACAGCGGCATGGATGATAAAATATAACATTGATGCATTGTTCATGGACAACTTTGTTTGTATAGGCATGTATCTCGGAGATGAAGTATGTAATTTCCTGCAAGCTCGAACGGTTCACTGTTCTGTTTGTCTTCTTGTTCATGAAGATGAAAAACATGTATACAACAATGTAGCTTTTTTAGCAGAAACCTTATAAATTTGTTTCAAAGACTTGTTTAATCATAACATTTCTTCTATTTTCTGTTCTCTGAAAATTAATAATTTTTTTTAAATAATCATAATAATGCTAAATGTTAATAAGTCCTCTTAGATTACTGGATTCAAACAAAGTATAGAATATATCAAAATATTTAATAAGATGCATTTTATATATTTTAAGGATAAAACTTAGGTGCATTTATTTTCTTAGATGCTTTTCGTATGTTTCTTATCCACGTTTTACTTAAATCAATAATATTCTCAAAGTTTGTTATAACAAAAAACAAAGTGTATATTTAATTAAGAATCATACAAAAAACACATAAGGAAATGCATCTAAAGGAGAGAAGTATAATTCAAGCATCTCTTAAGAGGAGGACACTTAATTTACTTTGTATTCTTATTCACCAGTTATCTTTTTTCTTACAACGCAACATCCTCAACAGAATTGTTGTATTTTTTGAAAAATAATATCAATCCGCATTGAATTTGAGTAACGATTCAAAATGAAATTTACTTGAAGAGTAACTCTATTTTTTTTTTAGAACAGTAGTAGGAGTTTTAATGATCGACTCACTTTTTTCACATATTTTTTCATTATTAACAAAAGGTAACGAAGATAACATACGAGTTTGTTTTATAGCAATCATAATTAATCGTTGTTGTTTTAAGGTTAATCTATTCAAACGTTTAGATAATATTTTTTCTTGTTGACTGAAAAATCGTAAGTTTTTGCTTCTCAAGTAATCCAATTATTTACCACTCTATTCCATCTCATATCACCAATCCAAACTTAGCTTTAGACAATAGTGTAATTTACTCTAGTATTTATTATTGAACAAAAAATTAAGAAAAAAAAGAACCAGGTCATACTGAACAGAGTTACAATTAAAAATTACTCTTTTCTATTTCAAAATTACTTATTTCCTTAACTTAGCAGGAGTTAACTCTTGCTCGGCATTTTTCAGCGTGAGTTAACTCCCGCTGGCACTTGTAAGATCGGTTGCACCGGCTAAAAAAGTGATTGAACCGATGTTAAAAGTGCCGGTGTGAGTTAAGTCATACTCAAAAATGCCGAGCGAGAGTTAAGGAAATGAATAATTTTGAGAGGGAGAAGAGCAATTTTCGTTACAATTTGGGCTTACAAAACTAACCCACTTAAAGCCCATGATCCATTTCAAACTAATTTCTCACTTCAATTCTTTCTAAGAAAATAATAATATTCTCACTTCAATTTTTTCTTTTATTTTGAGATTTTGTATTATCCAAAATCATTATCAGAAGCAGAAAGAAGAAGAGGTTACACTGTTTCAACAACAATGGTAGCTATGGCTATGGCTTCTCTTCAGAGTTCCATGACCTCACTCTCACTCTCTTCCAACTCTTTCTTCGGCCAGCCTCTCTCTCCCATCACTCTCTCTCCTCTTCTTCCGGTACGTCATTCTCTCACACTCTCTCCATTCATTTCGCAAATTTGCTTCTTCCTTTTGAATTAAAGTTTCAATTTTTATTATTCTAGGTGCTTCTTTTCTACTTTTATCCATATGGGTTTTTTAATTCAAGTTATTTTAAGAGTCTTAGTTCCTGGGTAGTAGCATTTCGTGTTTTTTTATTTTATTGGAATTGTGGTGATATTGTTTGAATTTTTAATCAAGATATTATTATCTTTATGAAATTAGTGGATTGTGATGCACTAATCAGTTTATAATTCATAATTCTGTTCATGTTTCGAATTATATGGCATGTCCTATACATCGCCAATGCTTCTAATTGAAGGTGTGTCTCGTGTTTGATATGTGTCGGTATGTAACACCAACACATGTTAACGTTGTGTCCCGTGTCTGATTCATTGTCTTATTAGAATAAATTGAATCTGCCATTTTGTAGCATGACCAGTGCTATTGGAATAAGCTCACAAGAGATTTAGATTTTTCACATTACAATTGTGTATGTTTGAATGTGTTATTTAGACAATCACAAATTTTGATAGGATTGAATTTGACACATCTAGTGCATATGAAGGAGATATAACACAATTTTCATATCAATGTGAAAATATTGATAAATGGAGCCTTTTCCAACTAAGCCCTTATAAGAATATATGTTCTTTGATGAGAGCTCATTTGCTTAGTGCTTGCTTATCTGGTACTTTTGCATTTAGGAATTGGTTCAGCAAACTTCTCAGATGAGTTATTGCTTTGTTTTACTGCCGGAACATATTTTACTGACATGGATAAAGTTTTTATTAACTTTTGCTCGTTTTCAACTTGGATGAGTTTTTTCTTATTATCTTCATTTTTCGTCCATTAATTAGTTCCCGTGAATTTTGGTGCTGCAGAAAATAATTGCTCTATATTCTTAATGAATATTCTAAGTTCATGCTGTAGTTATTCTCATCTTTACCCTTTTGATCAATCAGCCTACAAATTTTGAGATTATTTTAGTTACTTTTGCTCATCATTTGTACCGAAATGCATTGTTCTCAAATAGCGGCAATAACATTGCTACAGCAAAATGGATCATCTCCTTCCAAAATATGTGTCTATCTCTTGATTCTCCCTCTCTCTCAATCTTGTTTCCTTACCTTTTCTTTCTCTTAATCTTTTCTCTAAAATTTAGAGATAGACACAAATTATGGAAGAAGGGAGAAGGAGAGAGTGAGTGGAAGTAGAGGATCCGGATCCAAATTTTAGAGAGAAGATCGAGAGAGGGGGGGAGGGAGGGAGGGAGGAGAGGATCGATTTTTCTAAACTTTAGAGAGAGGTAGCCACAAATTATGAAAGGGGGGAGAAGGAGAGGATCCGGATCCGTGCTACAGGGTTATAAAATAACATTAGCTGATTTTGATGAATCCCTCTATAAAAGAAAAACACAAAGCTATCCTAGTTTCGCTATTAGGGCAATAGCGGCCACTATTCTAGTTTCTGCTAGCAGATGTAGTGCAACTGTGCAATAGAAGAAAAGGAGAATATTTGTTTTTTTTTTTTTTTTTTAAATTACAAAATTAAAGAGTCTGCACGTGTAGCAAACAAGAACTATTTTCAAAATAGAAAAGTCGAATTGCCAGAGAGTAATACTCTCATATTCATTGTAATACGCAAGCCTTTATGTATGTAAGCTATGCTTTGCCTCTATACCCATTTTTATTTGTACGGAACATGCCTTTCGTTACACATAATTGACTTATTTCAACCACTATGCGAGTTCAACTATTTTCAAACAGTGCTGTCTGCTATTTCACATAACAGATTTTTGGCTTTCCACTATTTTCTGTAATCTGCTATTGACAACACTGCGAAAATGCAATAATGCTTAATGTTTTATTAAATGTAATGTAACCACTACATTTTGCCAGACTGAAATTTGACTGTTTAGTAAGGATAAAATAATTCTATATTGTTCTTATTCTTTCAGATACATTTCTCAAAAGTTTAGTATGCTAAATCTATATTGTTCTTATTGGTGATATGCAGGGTAAGCCGACAGATAAGCAATGTCGTATTGTAATGAAGGTAAGTAACAAATACTTTTCACATCCATGCCTAATATGATTATTCTTTTCAGTTTTTTTTAAACTAAAATCAAAAGACATGGTTTTTTCCGTCAATGGCATTTCATACACTTGCAAAAATGAAAACGATACAAACCTTACGATTTCTTTAATTTTATATTGTAAAACAACATAAGACATGGTTTATAGGTCATGAGTCTAAATATACTGTCTAACTAACCATATAAAATGTCTTGTGTAATACTTGCTCTGTTTCTTTTCTTTTCTGGCAGCTTAAACGATGGGAGCGAAAGGAATGTAAACCAAACAGCCTTCCAGTGTTACACAAATTGCATGTTAAAGTTGGAGATACTGTGAAAGTCATATCAGGACATGAAAAGGGTCAAATTGGGGAGGTTACTAAGATCTTCAAGCACAACAGCACTATCATTGTCAAAGATATAAACTTGAAGACAAAGCATGTGAAGAGTAGAGAAGAGGGAGAACCAGGGCAAATAAATAAGGTTATTATCATTTCCCTTACCAGAAAAAACATTATTATGAATTCTTCACTCTTAGAGTTAGACAGTCTCCTATTATATAACGTTCTCCTTCGTTTGAGGGAACACGAGTTCGAATCCTGGCTGGAACAAATTTTGGTCAAGTTTTACTTACCTTCCGGCCAAAGTTTGGATTACCACGTCTCTTTTCTCTAGAAACTTGAGGGCTAAGACAAAAAAACGAAGTTTAGAAACATGCGTTGATGTGTATGATTTTTTTTTTTTGGTGCATTTCTTCTCATGGACTCTAATACTTTTAGAAACCATTGCCTTGAATTTCAGATTGAAGGTCCTATCCACAGTTCAAATGTGATGCTCTACTCTAAAGAAAAGAATGTCGCAAGCCGTGTAGGTCATAAAGTTCTTGACAACGGTAAAAAAGTTCGCTTTCTAATAAAAACTGGAGAGGTAATTGATAGTGTAGAGAATTGGAAGAAACTGAAGGAAGCTACTAAAAAAACTGAAGAAGTTGTTGCTGCCTAGTTTTACTATATTAATTCATGCATTCAGCAGTTATGTAACTCAATGTAGTTGTATTATTTTTTTTCCCATTTTATTGTTAAGTGTATATTATGTTGTGTTATTGTTTTGGTACCTATGTTGATCTCCATACACAACTTGAGTAATTGGATTTGTTTTTTGTCCTTTGGTTTTGGTCTTTTTTAAGAGAAAATGTTATTGACACTGCATCCTAACATTAAGAATTAGGTGATATCAAACTCTCATTGTAGACTTCTCGGTCCATCCGACAATGGATGTTTTGAATATCAGAAATCTTCAAAGCACCATTGTTGGAATCGTAAACAACAAACTTCAATATATTACTTCTGAACTCATACAAACCCATCAACAATTGGTCAATCTAAAAAATATATAAAGCCTTGCACAAACGCCGTTCTCTCATGTTAGGAACACTATACAATTTAGTCCAAGACTTTTTATTTTCATATTCTTTCATAATCGAAACATCCATAAACATTTCACCACTTGCATAGATGCACAAGCAATGCTTCAATACCCATAAGGTCTTGAAATCGATCTCCAAATATGTCCGGCAAAATGTTTTGATACGACTCCATATCCAAATCAAGAGAAACAATAGCATGCATAGAGCTACTCGAAACATCATATGTCAACCAATTAACGACGCCACTCGTAAATACTCCTGAACTGCGACTAACGCAAGAATATGGGCAGTTTTGTATCTTTTTCCAATAATCTGTATCCAAGGTATGAAGATTAACTTCATACTTATGATTATGCATGAAATGATCATACCCCACCCCCTAATCCCACTTCCAATATCAATAAAAAACCTATCTCACCCCCTCAAACACCATACTGCATACATACAGTACCACTTATCCCCAACTGCCCTCAACAAAAGCATAAAATCCAACAAAAAATAGAAATCAAGCATCATGGAGTCCAATTTTCTTGGCTTTTGGTTCAATTATATATGATGTACAGAAGAAATGTTCAAGAAACATATGGTACAGACGTAGCACTAGCAACCAGTCCAAATAAGGATTAGAAGAAAAAGTCGATACAATCAATGCATGAAAATACCATTTTTTTTTTCATGCACTTCCAACATTAAACTTAAACGATGACACAATATATTCCGACAAAGAGGACACAATATTTTAGAAACTATGATTTCCCATCAACACTTATTTTGGCTTAATAATTTCGATTTAAATCTTGAAATGAGTCTGGAACTGTCTTTGAATGCAAGAAAATGAAACCCATTGCAAACAACTTTCCAAATATTATTAATGGTCAATCATATTCCACTTCTTTTTTTCAGTTGTAATCGATCACTCTACATAGCAAACTTGTCTACAAAAAACTAGTCATCATTAAAAATTTCTATTGCTAGAAATGAAAATTATGGTTTAGAACTCTAAAAACCCTAAATCATTCTAATTTCAGAATAGAGAATTAGGGTTTTTAGATCATAACCCTAAGCACGTTCACCACGTATAAAAGAAAGATGAATTGATAAAAAAAAAAAAATAAAAGAAAAAAAAAAAAAAACTAAATCAAAACCGCCAAATCATTCAACATACGTAAAAACAATTAAAAGATGGTATCATGAAATAGAGACATGTATATATGTATGGTAGTAGTACATTAAATTATAATTATATTTATAGTAACAAAAATGAAAATTGAAAGCAGTTGTCATTTACCTTTCAAAAATAAAAAAAGCAGTTGTCATTTATGAAAGTCTTTTGACCAATGTAGATTTGAAAGTTTCAATTCCCTTATTTAGAAAGTGCAGAATCGTTGTACCAAAAAAGAAAGAAAGTGCAGAACCAACATTTTTTTTTTGTTTAATTGTAATTGATCAATTACACACCAAACTTTTTTTGTGATGGAATTACATACCAAACTTGTGTCATAATTAAAATGGAACAATACATAAAAGAAACTACTAATTATAAAGAAAAGAACCCTAAATCAGAACAATACAACACATAAAAGAAACTTGAATTGATAAAAAGACCCTAAATCCTTCCAATACCAGAATACTAACTAATCCATAACCCTAATTAGCACGTTCACCACGGATACGGCGAGCAAGTTGAATATCCTTAGGCATAATGGTAACCCTCTTAGCATGAATTGCACACAAATTGGTATCCTCAAACAGACCAACCAAATAAGCTTCTGCTGCTTCCTGAATAGCAAGAATTGCATGGCTCTGGAATCTGATATCTGTACTGAATTCCTGAGCAACTTCACGAACAAGACGCTGGAATGGAAGCTTACGGATCAAAAGATCGGAACTCTTCTGGTATTTACGTATCTCGCGAAGAGCAACTGTTCCAGGACGAAAACGACGAGGCCTCTTAAGTCCGCCCTTTGGTTTATAACGAGCAACCTTTGTGGCGAGCACCTTCGCTGGTGCCTTGCCACCGGTGGATTTGCGAGCAGTTTGCTTTGTACGTGCCATTGAATCGAAAATAGAAGAAAACTGCTTTGGTTTTGAAAATTGTAATGAGAATTGTGAATGAAATGAAAGATTTATATAGTAATGGAATGATGATGGTTATAGGCGGTTTTATTTGAATTGGAGAGACAGTGTACGTGGAAGTTGCATGTTTCAACGGTTTTGTGCTTTAAATTGAATCTACCATTTTTTAGCATGACCGGTGCAATTTGAGAATGAGTATAAACTATGTTCTAAACATATATGAGATTTTAAATTTCAACTTTTACATGTGTTTTATAGTAGATAATCACAGAATTGGATAGGATTAATATTTTTTTTCTTTCACATGTGTTCTATGAAAGTCTCTAATAGAAGGATCCATATTTTTTTCAAAGAATATATATTTATTTTAGCAACATCAAATTTTAAATTTAGATGATTTAAAATAAAATAAAATTGGGTTAGATGAGAATATTATTAGTACAATTAACACTAATGATCATTTTACAACAGTTTCATATGGGATTAAAACGTTCATTGAAGTTAGAAAATCATGCTACGAAAGAAATCATCTAGTACAACTGACACCTCTCAAACCAAATCATCAAGTAAAAGATTTGTAATCATTCTAGGTACATATACCAACCATTAATATAATCACAAATTGTAATAAGAAATATATTATACGAAAGAAGAACAACAAATATATCACTACAAAAAATCAACCTTTTAGAGACTGAATATTTGGTCGCTACATCAGCAAAATTAGTCACTGATTGATTTAGTGACTAAAATAGCGACAAAAAATAAGAGTGGCTAAAACGTTGATCGCTAATCATTTGCGACCGGCCTAGCGACTGATTTTTCGCGAATGTTTTTGTGACTACATGTAGAGATTGATTTTGTCATAGAATTTTGAGACAAAATTAGAGACGGATATAGAGACGTTTTTGGAGACTGATTCAGAGACGAAATCTAGACACCGATTTGGTTGAAACAACTGATTCAGTGATTTATTTTGTGACCAGTACACACGACCAAAAGTCTTGTCTCACCTACACCTAGAACATCTGCTACTACTTCATCACATGAAACATCTCAGGTTGCATCCCTTCCAAGTACATCTTATGTAACACATCCACCATCCATAAGAGGTGTAGATTCACCACCAGTTTCACAACCATCTCATTTAGAGGAACCTACCCCAGGAACTAGTGAAACAGTAACCGCATCAAAGACACAAAGCAATGTTGGCAAGATAATTTTATTTCTCAATGGAAAAGGGTATATATTTACTATATATTATATGAGGAATGCTAACAACACTCACTTTTCAATACTCTCTCTAGCAACCACTCTTTTATTGGATGAAATCAATGCATGTCCCACCACTTTGTGTGGGTTCAATTTTCAAAGTGTAGACCCACAATCATTTAAACGAATAAGAGAGTGAATATTATAGAGAGTGTTCAAAGAGAGTGTTGCTAGCGTTACTCATATTATATTTAGTTATTATATTTTGGTGACTTGTTTCTCTTTATTTACTATATATTTTATTGTTCACTTTGTAGATTCTTGCCCTCTTACCCGACAATTAATGGTATTGTGGAAATTTTCAAGAGTCATTTTAATGGGCCATGACCATCGTGGAAAAAGGTACTAGTGCGAAAAGAGACATGTGGTTTGGAGAATTTAAGGTATGTTTTATTCCTTTTACTTTCAGATTTTCTTCCGCTTCAATCTCACATACACCTCTTTCTCCCTATTCATTTTTGTTTGTTTTTACATACATAAAAAGTTTTCCATTTGTCCACCCACCCGATGATAGATGGGCAAGAAATAACTTTGAAATGAGAGATGCATCAGTTATGAAAAATAATTTAAACAAAGCTCGCACCATAATGAATAGGCCGAGTTGGATTAATGTGAATATTTGGCCTAGCTTATGTAATCATTGGGCAAGTCAAGCATAAAAGAGGCCACTGCTGATGAATGAGGATTACCTCGTGAAGATTCTTTTGAACCTTATTAACAAGCCTAATGATCTTTGGTGCATGGTTCTTTAAAGCAAGTATGGCAAAAAAATGATTTGCGTACATGTATAACCTCTCAACCTAATGAGTTACCTTTGTGGAAATCTCTTTGTAAATTGCGGGATGATTTTCAAAGCAACATTATTTGGCAAATAGGGAATGGAAACGTCAATTTTTTGTTGGATAAATGGGGTCCAAACAATAGTTCTCTTATCTATATCACGACTATTTCATATTTGGACTCTACTCTTCCTGTCAAGGATGTGGTTACTCCTTCGGGAAATTGTGATCAAAATTTTCTTTTTGATAATCTGCTGAACAACATAGTTGAATAGGTTTTAGCTCTCCCCGCTCCTTCTAATGGTGATAGTCCAGATACTTTTGGTTGGGGAGGTACAAATATGTGTCAGTTCTCGGTTAAAAGTGTGTATAATCTGCAGTATGAGAATCATAATATTTTCGAAGGGGACTAGAGAATTTTGTGAAACTAGAGGGGACCCCACCGTATCCAATCTTTCATCTGGTTGGTAGCTCATGATCATATTTTAACAAAATACCGCCGAAGTAGGTGGGGCAATGACATATCCCCTACTTGTCCATGTTGTGGGATGGAGGAAGAGACTACTCTTGATAAGCTCAGAGACTACATTTATATAACTAATGTACAAATCAGACTTATTCTTTCTGATCGGATAACTGACTTCTTTACATTTGATTGCAGGAACTGAGTTTTTAGTAACCTCAACAAGTGTTGGAATGGCGTTCCTTACTCTAAGTGGAAGACAATTTTCATGACTACATTTTGCCATTAGAGTTTTTATAATAATATTACTTTTATGGTGCAATAGTATACTTCTCTTAATAATGAAAAAAAATTAACAAAGCATGCCAAGATCATGAAATCTCTTAATAATATTACTTTTATGGTGCAATAGTTTACTTCTTTTAAAATATTAAAAATATATGCCTTCAGATTTCACATGATATTTGATCTGTGCATGATAATAGGAGCCAAATGGAGCGGGTTCTAAGATGTTGTGTTGTTGATGCCAATGGTTATTCTTTACCTGCGCGGGGTGGTCTACCTGCAAAGACACTTTGACGTTTAAGTTAGCGAGGTCTCTAGATGTTGAGGTTAATCTCGAAATGAGAATGTGTATCTTATTTTGCATTTGGTTGCTCTATTTATCTATTCCTACGTGTTACACAAATGTGAGTTATGTTATGGTTGCAACCTTAAGGGGCAAAGGCGGGGAGACCGCTTGATCATTTTGTGGGCTTGTATGGGCTCAAGGCACCTTATTTAGTGTATTTGAATGCCTTATTAAGTCTTAACACTAACATATTGAAGGGAAAATTGTTTCTAAATCAAGAATGTTATATGATTAAAGCTTGTTTTAAGGTTTAGGATGCATGGAGATAAATAAATTTCAAAATCCTAAGTCTAAGGGCCTTAGACAACATGAAAAACTGTCCTTGATGTATTTGTTTACTACATATTTAAAAAGGGAAAAGATGAGAACAATTCCATATTCAATTATTGGTTGCAACGTGTCATGTATAGAGTGGTATGCAGTTGACCTGACTTAGCTTGTGTTTTGAGCATTGGTTAGTAGATTTATGGAGAATCCGAGACTATCTCATAAGACATCATTGAAGTGGATCTTAAGGTATCTACTCAAAGAGAAACAATAGGACGTAGATAACTACTCAAAGAATCCACAAATACAACAAACACAAAATATAGACAGTCTTGTATTTTCTCTAATAATCCGTACCCAAAGTATGAAAATTAATTTCGTTACTTTTGCCATCAATAAAGAAAGAAATAAGCGTGCATTTCGGCGTCGGAGAGGTTCTTAAACGTTTTTTCTTCTTCTTTCTTTCAAACTCTTCAATGGGCTAGGGCTACGGTTCTTTTGCATCCGTAAGCCCTTACGGTAGTATTTTATACAACCTTGACAGTTCTTTGTTTTCCTCCTTATAAGAAGGTGGTGATGGAATTGTACACCACAACCCACGACAATTTCCATAAGGAAACTGAACATGTGCTTCATCAATGGAAATTATACACAACTAATTTTCCATGATTTTATAAAAGAGATCCACGTTATTATAACAAAAACAAAGGCGAGTCAATTCGTGAAATTTTGCAAAATAAATTTCCATTTTATGAATTACATACCAAACTTGTGTCAGAATTAAAACTGTATTTTGCCAAAAGATGAACAACGCATGAAAGAAACTGCTAATGATAAAAAAACAGCTTTCCAAATATTATTAACGGTTGTCAATCATATTGCACATTTTTTTTCCAGTTGTAATAGATCATTTACATACCAAATTTGTCTGCAAAAAACTAGTCATCATTAAAATTTTCTATTGCTAGAAATGACAATTATATATGGTTTAAAACACTAAAATCCCTCAATCATTCTACTTTCAGAATAGAGAATAAATAGTCCATAACCATAAGCACGTTCACCACTTATAAAAGAAAGATGAATTGATAAAAAAATAAAGAAGAGGAATTGATAAAAAAAAAACACACTAAATCAAAACCGCTAAATCATTCATAAATCATTCAATATACGTAAAAACAATTAAAAGAAGTAGACATATATATGTATGGTACTAGTATATTAACATTTGTTTTTGAAAGAGGTACTAGTACATTAACATATAATTATAGTTATAGCAACAATTTATTTTTTGAAAGAATAATTATACATGAAAATATAATTATATTTATAGCAAACATAAATGAAAATTAAAAGCAGTTGCCATTTATGAAAGTCTTTTGACCAATGTAGATTTGAAAGTTTCTATTTCCCTATTTAGAAAGTGCAGAACCAGAGTAATTCAGTCGATAGAGAGAACGTGAAAACAACCAGCATTTTTTTTGTTCAATTGTAATTGATCAATTACATACCAAACTTTGTCATAATTAAAATGAACAATGCATAAAAGAAACTGCAAACGATAAAGAAAAAGAACCCTAAATCAGAACAATACAACACATAAAAGAAACTTCAATTGATAAAAAAAAAACCCTAAATCATTCCAATACTAGAATACTAACTAACTAATCCATAACCCTAAGCACGTTCACCACGGATACGGCGAGCAAGTTGAACATCCTTAGGCATAATGGTAACCCTCTTAGCATGAATTGCACACAAATTGGTATCCTCAAACAAACCAACCAAATAAGCTTCCGCTGCTTCCTGAATTGCAAGAACCGCATGGCTCTGGAATCGCAAATCCGTCTTGAAATCCTGAGCAATTTCACGAACAAGACGCTGGAATGGAAGCTTACGGATCAAAAGATCAGTACTCTTCTGGTACTTACGTATCTCGCGAAGAGCAACTGTTCCAGCACGAAAACGATGAGGCTTCTTGACGTAGCCTTCCCTCCTTTTTGGAATAGATTTTCCGCCGCCTTTTCCTGATCTTGCAGCACGAGCAGCCTTTGTGGCGAGTTCCTTCCTTGGTGCCTTGCCACCGGTGGATTTGCGAGCAGTTTGCTTTGTACGCGCCATTGAATCGAAAATAGAAGAAAACTGCTTTGGTTTTGAAAGTATCTTGAAAGGAAAAAATTGTAATAAGAATTGTGAATGAAATGAAGGATTTATATAGGAGTGGAATGATGACGGTTATAGGCAGTTTTATTTGAATTTGAGATATCGTGTACGTGGAAGTTGCATGCTTCAACGGTTTTATGTTTCAACGTGGATTGCTAAGGTGTTCTAATTATTTGTGTTCTCGTGTTGATTAACCCATCTTTAATTTTTTTGCATTTTTTTTTATTCTCTGGCAGTTTAGGCAGTTTACACCTTTTTAGTTTTTTTTTTCTTCCGGTTACAGCACCTTCTTTAGTTTAATATTGTAAAACAACATATAAAGACATGTTTTTTCTTAAACATCAAAAAAAATTTAATAACCCAAGTCTCGGACATAATATAAACAGGAACGACAAACAAAAACTATAAAAAAAAAGGGGCGTCATATGGACGGAACACCCAAAAGAAAACTATAACAACACCAATACAAACACCACCTCAATTGAGGGCTATCACCAACACTAGGGATTTTAAAAAACGAACAAATCTAATAAAAAACGGCAAATCGAACCAATCAAAACAAATCTAATAAAAAAAACTGCAAATCGAACCAATCAAAACCGCATTTGGTTCGGATATATTTAAATAACTTTTTGACTCAACCGCACAGTTTGGTTATGTTTGCGGTTTTTATTTTACCAACCGAATTAAACTGCAACATAAAAGAGAAATATTAATTAAACTTATGTCACCCAATTCAATACTTGTAGAAACTCAATGAGAATTTTTATAGAATGATATATTTTTTCTCTTGTTAAGTTTCTTCTTTGTTTTTATTTCAAAAATGTATTTATATGCTTTAGTTTGATTCTACTTGCACTTTTGGAGATATGTTTATGTTAGAGATATATTAAATCATATAATTTCAATGAGAACTTTTAGAAAATGATAAAATCTTAGCCTTTTGTATTTCTTATTTGGGTTACTTTTTTGTCTATGTTTTTAATTTCGATCTATGTTGATAATGAAATTGCATGTTGGATTAAATTTGAAACGTTGCTGGAAACAAATTGTTTTTAACTTTATTTTAATTTTGTAAACAAAAAAAAATTGCATTGTGTTTTACAATCTGAGTTTGATTTAACTGGAATTATTGCTTTTCATTTGCAAATATTTTCTTTATCCATAATCTTTTATAGCCTCTAATTCATGATCCTCATTATGACTGGTCACATATAGCGCTATATATTATATGCAAAAACATAGTCAAAGTTGAATTCATTTCATTTCAATTTATTGAGATCTATCATCCATGACATTATTCATCTAGATCTCTTTATTTTCATAAGTTCGACATACTTGATCAATTCTTCTAGAACTAAAAAATCAATTATGTCAAACGACTCTTTTAGAGTTTCTATATTCTGATTTGGGTCATTTTCCTTTTAGCTCATTTTCTTATTTGAGGATTATTATATTGCGCATTTGGGACTCACTTTAAATATTAAATTATCCAACAAGGATATCCATTTTGTCTGGATCAATAATTAGCAGCTGATATTTGGTTGACTTGAGAATCAAGATGCGACAATAAAATTTTATTTTGAATTATTTATTTGAACTCCTGGTTCATATTTTCAGCTGCTTATTCTTTACCCTATTATTGGAAGACCTAATTCTTTAATTGATAATCAACGTACTGGGAACTAAACAAGTTGACTCAATACAATTTATAATATATGAAGATTAATATCAAATGTATTTTCCCAATATTCTTTCAAAATTTGTCGTATTTCATTATATTTGAGCAATTTTCATATGCACAACACATTCAATAATTCACTTAAATGAAAAATATTAAGTAGTTAACCTAAAATAAAATATAAATTAAGGGGAGGGGTAACATATAGTAACATTTTGTCATGATGCGGATAAATATCTCAACATGCATGATGTTGGAACAAAATTGGATTTGTACAATGCCTCTAAAGTTTTAAGGATAACAAAGTAGTAAGGAACAATTGGATATGCTAATATATGCTTAAGTGTGTCGGCCCTTAGATTAAAATTTAACAAGGTATGAACATATACAAGAGCATCATAAGCACAAGAGAAGCTAAAAGATTTGGTAGAAGATCATAAGAAAGGTCAACTAGAAGTTAACAGTTTGGATTAGAAGAGAAGAAGTCACCCAAAAGCTAGTGAAAGCCAAAGTCTAAATCATAAGGCTCTAAGTCACTCAGATTGAGAGTCATCCAGACTCTGAGAGATCGAGAAGGCAAGTCATATTTGTCTTCTTCTGAGAAGGATCACTTTCAGAAAATACAACGTGTCTTCTTCTGAATCACACTCTTAGTCAAATTCAAAGACAAAAGGAATGAAACAAATAATTCTATTTGCAACAATGGATTTCAAATGTCTTTTCAAACGACATTAACCATATAAGGCAACATTTCAACCCCTTTGATTTGATGCTTCTCAACGACTCTTAATGCGTTGACACCTCTCCAACGTCTTTTAAATCCTTGCATGTATATAATGAGCTAAAGACTTGACGAATTAATAACAAGACTCTGCTAATTTAATTGTTCCCTTATTCTGTCAAATTCAAAAGCTCATAAAACACTTATGAATTTCTTACTAAGTTCATATCTTAGAAATCTTAAGTCTTAAGAGTATGTTTTGTTTTGTAATTGCTTACACCTTTGATTGTATATCAAGTGTAAAAATACTCTTTTATCTGTAAACTCTTAGAAGTCTCTTTCAATTGTGATTGAACATTTGGAAGTCTCTTGCTTGTGTCCTTAAGCAATTGTAATCAGTTATGATTACAGTGAAAATTACTTGGAAGTGCAACGAGACTAGGCTACTTCTGGATTGTAGGAGGAACCAGTATAATTGCTTTGTATCCTCTCTCTCTCTCTCTCTCTCTGTGTGTGTGTGTGTGTGTGTGTGTGTGTGTGTGTGTGTGTGTGTGTGTGTGTGTGTGTGTGTGTGTCTATCTGTCTGTCTGTCTGTCTATCTATCTTTTTGTTTGTTTTACACCGCTGCATTTAAAGTCTGAGTCAGACTCTGACCAGTGCTAAACACTTAGAAAAGTTGAAAAAGCTAACATAATTCAACCCTCATTCTTGTGTTTTTCTCACCTTCACATGATTGTTGATTCACTAAATATAGTTTAGAAAGTATGGTCTCATAAGTGTGAATCATGAAATTAACTCTAGACATATAAAAAGGGATCTTCAAGTCCATTTTATGTGCATATGTTACAATATGTTCAATATCATTTTCAATTGAAATATGATACTTATGAAATGTTTTTTTTTTAAAAGACCAGAAAATAAAATCTTAATCAACTAAGTTGAGAAAATCATCTCACAAACTTTTGGTTGTGAGTTGACAATGAACATACATGTGATCATTTTGTTGATGCATCAATAAAATCATAAAATATCTAAGTGATCTACATGATCGGTGTATTTATTTATAAATACTACCTTATATAAGTTTTAGCAATGTGAGAGACTCATTCCCTCAAATTATGAACTTTTATTGAGAACTAATAATACACACATATTAGTTTGAAGAATCATATGGTTCTTACATACTAGACAATAGAAAATTTTAGCTACTTATGCATCATAATATATTCAAGATAACCCAACCAATCTTGCCAATGAAAAATTTAATAAAAGATACAAACTTTTGGTTTACAACAATGTGTGCTTCAATTGCACAAATGTAAGTGTAGTATAAATAAGAGGAAAAAAAAAAGTAACTTTTCCACTTCATTTATTTTCTCGGAAGTATGTCTATGTCTCAATATATTTAAAATCTCATTTTTTTTTCTTCAAAATGATATCTATTTAGATGATATCTTAAAATTAAGTGAATTTTTATGAGACTTAGAGGAATATAATACAATCTCAATGTGTAACTTTATTTCTCCATGTAACAATACATTAGCTCTTCAAGGGCATCCAATAATCTTGTAATTCTTCGAGAACTATATCACTTAGAAAGAAGAGTTAAGATTATTATTTATATTAGTGCAAATCGTCATTTTAGTCCCTGACTCTGCACCTCGCTGTCAGAAAGGTCCCTAACTCAGGATTAAATATAAGTAAGTCCCTGACTCTACACTTCCGTTATCAATTTAGTCCGTGCCGTTAAAATATTCTGTTAAGTGATGATGTGACACATGTTTTAGGCTGACAAGGCATATGATGTGTTAGGGACTTAAGTGAAAGAAACCCAAAAGTCACTTTATGAGTAACCATTGGGCATTTCTTTTCTCCCTCCAAATACAAAAATACATTGAATTGTAAAACTCAAAACCGTCACCGTTGAACTCATCGACCATCGTCGCACACCGTCACACCTTCGCTGTCCAACATCGCTGTTGTGGCTTCCCATCGTCGCGTCGCCTTACCCTTCTGTTGTTGCTAAATCGTGCCTGAATATCACAAGGTCAGTGAACAACAAATTCTATGATTTTACTTGTTTTGATCATGCAAAATCTTAACTTTTCATGTTTCTTATGCCTAATGTTTGATAGTCTTAGTTTTTTTGTTGTTATTATGTTTATTTTAGGTTTTAGGGTTATTGATTTTTAAGAATATAAGGGTTTTAACGGTTTTTTCTTTTTGTTAACATATGTATATGTTATTTTGTGTTTAGAATGGAATCAACTCTGATTTTGCATCATAGTGGTTATTTTCAAAGATATGGTAATGGTAACATGGAGTATGTAAATGGTCAATTATGTGTTTGGGAGGAGTATGACATTTTCTACCTTAGTAAGCATCAAGTGGAAGAGATGACAAAACTATGTGGAAACTATGCGGAAAACTATGTGGAAACTATGCGGGTATTGAAAAAATATGGTGGCAACTAACAAGTATTTTCCAATTTGTGATAATAAGCTAGCAAAACTAAGGATTATATATATGTAGTTTAGTGATATCTAGAATTATTTGCCACTGAGCTTTTGATGATCAATGATAATAAGCTAGCAGAGTTCTTAGATTAATGTGTCTCTCATAACTATTTTTCCTAATAATAAGCTAGCAGAAACTTGTATGTATACTATATTCATTTTATGCAGTAATCTCTTTCAACACCAAGTTGTCATGCCATGAACCCATTCCTGGAATTGATGTATACTATATTCACATTGAAATCACTTTTTGATGACAGTTTCAAGCCCCGTTTGTTTTGGATTTTTTTTTAAAAAAAATCTATTTTTTAATCTGAAAAAAAATCTCTTTTTTACTTTTGTACTGTTTGCTTTAGATTTTTAAAAAATCTATTTTGTTAAAAAAAAATAATTTAGCCTCAAAATGAAAAGTTATTTCAATTAGCTTTTCCAAAATCTATTTTTTTCTAAACATAAGGAACTCAAGTGTAAGAGCTTTAAATCTTTAAAAAAATGATTTTCATGATAGTAAGCAAACAGAAATAGCTTTAGATTTTTTTCAAAAATCTCTAGGAAAAAAATCTCTAAATTCTTTTAACTCAAAATCTATTTTTTTAAAAGCTGAAACAAACGCACCCTCAATCATTGACATTTGACGGTACCACAATATTATTGATGAGTATTCTGTCCCTTTTAATTTATGGGAAATGTTGTCTAACCTCTGATACTGATTTTTCAAACCATACTTGCAATTACAATTAATTTAGTCGTCGCTTAATGTAATTTGATCCAAATAGATACAAATACAGTATATGAATAATACTATTGGAAATGTTCAGTAATAACCCCTTTGTTGGAGTAATAGTAGAACCAAAGTCTAAAACTAATCTTTATATATCTAAATATTAGATAGTCTCCAAGTAGCCTTCATTAACCCTAATCCCGTTTTTTTTTATTAGCTAAAAAAATCTTTATGAAAAAACCTTTGTAGGGATTTGAACATGAGACCTAATGGTTTCCTCTCAACATTTTGACCACTAAACTACTAGCAATTTTCTTGATTAATATTGTTTCCATTAATTGATATCCAATATCAAATGCCCTTTTTAACAAACCATTAAATCCCTTTTTCGTTTTTCACTATCCCTTTTCCAAAATCCACTAACCACCTGTTAATTTCTATTAGCACAACCCACACATGATTCTTTCAATTCTTGCAGAAAATTGGTGCTATAGATTAGACTTTTTGGAGACCTAATGTTAAGTTTATTTTTTTTTATTTTTATTTTTTTACAAATGGAGACATAATGTAAAGTTAATAACTTCCAATGTGGATTATATGGGTGTTATCATTATCATTTTGTAAATTAATATGAACAGGTAATAAGTGAACCTTAATGCATGACTAAATTTTTTGACAAATTGTCTACATTATTTTAAGATAGCCACTTATATCATTTCT
>Ga0228710_1002255_pt1 | contig 30201 bp, 20 predicted proteins | sample MedpolnodulmetaG_FD_177995 | JGI IMG/M metagenome (GOLD analysis project Ga0228710, IMG submission 177995) | Root nodule microbial communities from Medicago polymorpha collected in Santa Monica, California, United States - pink nodules | ecosystem: Host-associated > Plants > Roots > Nodule...
TTTGTCACCATAGGGTTTGAGTTATATAGAAAACTGTTTGGATAAATGGTTAAGCATTTATCATATATAAGCTATGTGTATAACGAAAGATAGAACAAAGTCAAATTGTTTTCATAAATAAGTTATCCTGGAGAGCTTATGAAAAATAAGCTGAAAACAACTTATGGTCATGTCATAAGTTGTTGTAAGATCAAATTAGCCAATCCAAACAGGCATAGAGTAATCTAACTCATCTCCTTGTAATTCAACATAAATTTCAAAGTAGAGTAAAGAAGTAGAGAACAATCTGACTGAACAGTAGAGCTAGTGAGGACATGGTAGTTAATTTTTTTGTCATAGTAAGAAAGTTAAAAAATGATAATGGATTATTTAATCTTATATTGAAATTTTGCAACAACAATCAAGCCTTATCCCACTAGCGATGACATTGTTGTTGCTGTATATTGAAATTTTGATAATAGATAGAGCTCAACATTCTGAGAGATACATCTAATTTAGAGGAAATATGCTTCATTGTGTCGTGTAGAGTGTGGACCTGAATATGGAAAACATGTTTTGCTGTAGTTTCTTCCCAATATTTGTACTTTTGAAGTTTTAGACAGTTACTTTCTTACTGATATATGCCAACTCAAATTCATGCACCCTGTCTTCCTTTTCAGGAATCAATGAAAGCATTGCTTAACATGAGAATAAATGCAAAAGAGAAAGAGCTAGAAGCATTGCTGGCGGATGAGCAAGATTCTCGTTCTTGCTACATTGAGGTTGTACTCATAGATATTTAAAATTTGCTACTGTTGCATTGCGTTGGTGTTTTTCTGGGAAAGTGTCCCCTTATATCCATACCCCCAATCTACGTCTAAGAACCCGGTTTTGCATGCTCCACACAATAATATCTTGCAATTTTTTTTTCTTCCCCCTTGTCCAGCATTAATTGATACTAGATAGTGAACATATACTCTGTGGGTATGTATGTGTGTGCCAATTAACGCTGCTTTCTTTATTATTTAATATAGGTTCAGGCTGGGGCTGGGGGTACCGAGAGCATGGACTGGGCTTCTATGATCATGCAGATGTATAAATCATGGGCCCAGCGACGTGGATATAAAGTTACGGTAATGGAAGAAATGCCTGGTGAGATTGCCGGAATCAAGGTTCTTCTTCTTACCATCCTTCATGTCTTACTTACGGCTATTTTAGATTTTTGATATTGCTATTACATGGTTCGATTCACAGCCCATGGTTACCTCCCTCTTATGTGACTATGGTTCTGATAGACATCTCATTAAGGAATTGTAGGACAGGGGGCAAAGAAGACCAAAACTGACTTTGATCAGTTTTGTGGCAGTTATGTTTATGTGTGCAGTTTTTATTATGTGTTTTATGAATTGTAATAAAAAGGGAGGTTGTGGCAAAGGGAGGGTCATTCGGTTATTTGAATAAAGGATTGGTAGGGAGAGACCAAGCTCTCAAACATATTGGTGGGCAATTGTTGTCACTGTTTTCCTATACCTTTCCCTCTGCTTTGAGAATCATTCTCCAAAATTTGAAGTGATAAATTATGTATTCATCCCTTAATTTTCTTAATTATAGATACCAGTTTCTACCAGGTTCCTGATTTTTTACATATATAGTTCAGAGTTGCTAAATTTACATTTAAGCTTTGGTCAAATTACTGTGTGGATTTTGTTTCAATTTGAGTGGGTCCTGTAGTTTAACATACTACAGGCTTGTATCTCTCTTTCCAGTAGATGAATTTTATATTCTATTAGTGGGAACTGCTTGTTTCTGAATAAAAATCAATATATCTTTTCAGCGAGCTACAATCAAAGTAGATGGTGAATTTGCATTTGGATATGCCAAAGCAGAAATAGGAGTACATAGACTGGTGCGCATATCACCGTTTGACAGTAATAAGCGCCGACATACTTCATTTGCTGCCGTAGCAGTCATTCCAAACCTTGGTGATGAATCTTCCAGTGTACAGATTAATGAATCTGATCTTCGAATTGAACGATTTCGCGCCAGTGGTGCTGGTGGACAGCATGTTAATACTACCGAGAGTGCTGTAAAAATAACGCATATTCCTACGGGGGTTACTGCAACTTGTCAGAATGAAAGGTATGAAACATATGTACAAATTCACACATTTGCTCTCATGTTTTTAACTTCTGAGTTTGGTTACTATTTTGAAACAGATCACAACATCAGAATAAGGCTTCAGCAATGGCTGTGCTTCAGTCAAGATTAAACCAGATTGAGATGGCTCGCCAGGCGCAGTTGAATGCTCAGCATACACAGTCTCTTACTGACATAACCTGGGGTAGTCAGATTCGTAGTTATGTGCTCCATGTAGGTTTGAGATTGTCCATTTCATCTCTATTCTTGGTAGGTTTTGACTTTCTGATCATTACATTAACTATTTTATCTATGATACAGCCTTACCGTATGGTGAAAGATCTCAGAACTAACTACGAGGTTTCAGATCCTGACTCTGTCCTTGAGGGAGATCTAGATGGTTTCATCATGAGCTATTTATCAGCTTCTTTGGATAAAAATGAAGATGATGCTTAAATTAATTAAACTGCCAGATTATGTTGGCACTGGCACGAAGTATGTTTTTGCGCTCAAATGGCATTTTGATCGGTTTTGTGCAACTGAAGTTCACTGTCCTACAGTTGCTGTCATTCCTCATTAAGGTATACCGGTGTACAAGGATACATATTGTTTGGCTTCCTATCGGTATTAAATGAGCATGTACAATTGAATATGGAAGCACGGAGCTTAGAAGCTTGACTATAAGGGCTTGCACTGTCCAAATAACTTATCAATAACCTATGCTGCTGCTGCTCATGATTCTTGTGCTTTATGACTCACTTGTAAACTGTATACATATATCAATAACTGTAGATGGATGCTATTTGACTTTTGAATTTTTTTTCTTCCTCCTGATAAAAGATACAAATAGTACTTGTGTTGCTAACTCTGCTCTAGGAATCATGGCAGAGGATGAATTTTTGTACTTTATTGTTATGAATGAACATGACTCATTCTTAGAGAAAAAGATATTGTAAATCTGATTAAGCGTGATCCCTTATGAAATTATTCATGGCAAAGGCAGGCTTAATAATTCAATCATATGATGAATCTTACATTGTGAGCTATTTTTAAGTTGCAAGACTAATGGTACTTTCTAAAATGTTAAAGTTCTTTTATATTACAGTGAGTACTTTTATTTTGCATTGGATTTCAATATTTTCTTTTCTGAATAAGATTTCAAGATTTGTTATAAAAGTTTTACATTAACCTTTTTATAGGACTGTGATCAAGATTAAATGGTTCATATTTTAAGTTAAGTTTAGTGTTTTTAGGATATGGATCCTCGTGAAGTGTAAAGTGAAAAATTTAATTGTTATTTTAATATATTTTTAGGAGAATTAAAAAATATATTTTTGATTTGTTAATTAAGGTTGATATCATTCACTTCTTTGAGGGGAGCTGGATCTGTATTTTTATTATATTTAAAAAGAAAATCAAAATCTACATTGATTTTCAGACCTTCTGATCTTAATCCAAGGGGTTCAAATGGGGTTGACCGCCACACAATTCAAATCCCTTTTCATGGTCGAGAGCCCGTTTTCAATTGTGAGGATTCTCCCGAACCACAAAAACAAAAAATATATTGTTAACATAAGATTCTTCCCTATTGTACAAGCATTCGATGATTCTTTAATTAATGAATTTGTTGTTAATAATTGGGTTACGTTTCCGTTTAACTGTTTCTTCCATTCCATGCCATGGATTTTCAGAAGAGGAGGGTTCGGTTTCTTCTATCTGTATCTGCCATCATTGTTCTTAGCATCACAGGTATTATCTATACCACTTTCCATTAATACTATTTTTGTACCTTCACATCAAACTCAATTCAACACTCCATAATTGTCTTTATAACGTTTTGGGTTCAATTAATGACAGTAATTTAGGGGAGATGAATCTTTCTTTTCTAGCATGGATTCTATGGATTACTTTGAGTTTGTTGTGTGTAAATGCATATTTGGATAAACAACTTTAACAGCTTTAGTGTATAAGCTATTTCTATAACAAAAGATGAAAGCAAATCAAATTATTTTTGTATATACTATAAGTTGTTTTCATAGTCTATCTTGAAGAGTTTATGGAAATAAGCTGAAACAATGCATGAAAATGTCATAACATGTTTTCATAAGCTCTCTCAAATAGTCACACAAATGTTTATACCATTAGATAGATAAATTCAAATAAGTCAATCCAAATAGACCCTTGTCGTGATGTGGTAATAAATTCTTAACTATTCCTTACATCACTTGTTAAGTACAGTGGTTTCCCTAGCTCTGGGTTCTCATATGTAACTATGGAAGCCATTTTCATTAATTATAATTTCTGCTTATGATCACACACTGTTTGCTCCGTTCAGCTGAAAAATGCAGGGAGCTTGTTGGCGAGAACGCGTCATCCAAAAGTGGGAAGTTTACATTATTAAATTGCTTTGATATGGGCTCAGGAACGCTAGCATGTGGGGTTAAAGAAAGTGTGAAGCTCTATGTTAATAATATTAGATCTGCTCATGTTGAAAAAGCAAGACATGATGCAATCCAATCTGCTCTTGTTGATGCTGCTTCACAGGGTATGTCGCCAACTGTATCAGAAAAACATGCGCGGAAACAAGGTAAAAAAGCAGCGAAATTGGCTACCCGAAAGGCCAACCGCATCACAGGTCCCATCATCTCTTCCGGATGGGACTTTTTTGAAGCTGTTTACTATGGTGGTACCTTTACAGAGGGATTCCTCAGAGGAACTGGTACGTTGTTTGGAACTTACGGTGTAGGCTTCACGGGGGAGCAAAGGCTTGGAAGATTTGGTTATCTTGTTGGAAGTCAATTGGGAAGTTGGATTGGAGGTAGAATAGGGCTCATGGTATATGATGTGGCTAATGGAGTGCATTTCATGTTGCAGTATGGAAGTAAAATTCAAGAAACATAAGCTCGCTATCAAGAAAATTCTTAAACTTTAAGTTCTTTTCTTTTCCTTTCCATGAAATTCCTGTTTATGACAGCTCTAGAGGTTCCATTCTTTGTAGATTATGAATATATCTATTAACGGCAAGAAAACATATAAAGATTCTGAACTGATATGAAATACAAAAGTTTATACCAATATTGTTATTCTTTTCACATTATATAATTGGATGTACATGTGTTCTTATTCTCTGTGTCTGCTCCAGTTTTGTATATGGATGGGTCATATATATTTTTTATCTTCTAACAAATATAGTGCACATGATGTCTTCTTATTTTCGTATTGGAAAACCTTCTGAACCTGTATATCGTATGATAACATAAATGTTATTTCGACATATGTGGGAAAAACAAAATTCAACAAGTTTTTAAATGGTTGATGCAACTCACCTCCATGGTTTAATGAAGTGTTTGATTTGGTTAAAAGATATATCCGGTGTTGCAACTTATTAAACAATCTATTGAACTTTACTAACCACACATTTGAACTGGATTAACAATGATTTGGTTAAATGTATATGTAAGTAAAGGATATGGTGTCTAGAAGTGAAGTAGGGGGATGAAGTTGGAGAAGAAATCTATTTGTTGTTTGGGGGGCAGATTTAGTGGATGAGTGTATGGTTGTGTGTAATATTTGTTTGCAGGAAAATATGGAGGACGTTGATTTGAGACCCCTAATTCTAATGATGAGTTTTCAGTTAAAGAAGCTTACATGATCTCAAATCTTGAAGCCGTAGCAAGTTTCCCTTTGTAAGATTTCATTTGAAATAATTTGGTATCGTTGTTGTTTGCTTGGAGATTATTTAATAATAGACTTCCCACTCCCTAATAAATATAATATGATTTATAGGAGGTACAAATTTTAGCATCACCTTTGTGTGTGGAGGATGTGATTTGAGTGAAACATCCAATCATTTTTTTTTGCACGTTCTGTTTATGGGAAATTACGGTCAGGTATCTTGTTTTGGTTAAGATAAAATTGTCCGTTGACCAACAACAACTTTTGTCATGTGGTTCAACCTATAAATTTGGTATCTCATTGAAAAAGGATAAGGAATACTTTCATGCGATTTGGTTGACTTGTGTTTGGATTACTTGGTAGAATCAAAATCTTGTGGTTTTTGGTCGGCATGTTAGTTTAACAAGTTCTATGATCGATATGATGAAGCTTTTGGTTTGGTCATGAATTAAAATCATAGTGAAGAGCTTCTCTTACAGTTACTATCAATTGTATAAACAATCTCTTAGATGCTTGTGTTTGACTTTATCTGACAATTGAATTTTCTTTATTTTGGTGGCATCGTTGTTGGAGAGCCTTCTTTATAATTGACATTTGTAATTTGTATAGTTTGTTAATCTTAGCATTGCTTGTGCTTTGATTATTGTAGAATAATCATTTTTTGGCCTTTCGCGCCACATGGAAAACCGAAAATACCCCTTATATTTAAATAAAAAGGTTTAAAATCGCTTCCTTTTTGAGTTGACAGCCCTTTCATTAGTCGATGAGAGCCTATGCAGAGGCGGATGCACTACGAGTCTATGTGTGGCTAAAGCCACACATGCAATTCCCTTTTTTTTATATAATATAAAAAAACATAATATGTAACAACAAGCTGAACAACATTGAGTATTCCCTATCATCCTTTGTCCCAATCAGTTATTTGTAGCTTTTGATGTGAACAAATTATCGAGGATGACTGAGGTTTACTCAAATGATTTTATAGATATGTCGGAAGTGGCGTTATGCCATCAACTTAGGAATTATGTAATAAATGTTCAACCTGACCTAAAATTTGCTAAGTTGAAAGGGTTTTTAGATTTTGAGCAAAACTTGTGGAAACAAATAATTGCAACACATTTGTTATGGTTTATAAGCTTTTGAAGTTGACTTTGCTCTTGCCGGTAGCAACCGCAAGTGTTGAACGTGTTTTTTCAACTATGAAAGTTGTTAAGAGTTTACTATGTAACAAAATAGGTGATCAGTGGACAAACGGCCGTCTTATAATTTATATAGAAAGAGATGTTCTTTTAACAATTACTAATGATATAATTTTAATTCATTTTCAACAAATGAATATGAGATGATTTTCATTGTAATGTATCGTACCAAACAATGTTATTTCTTATTTTTAATATATTTTATATTATTGTTTCTTTGTATTATTAGTCACACATATATCAAATGTCTTGATCCGCCTTGAACCTATGTAACCTAAAAATTCTGGCCCATTAACAACTGTTGTGCGTTTTACCATTACTAGAAGGGTTGCCTTAACCTCAAAGCAACAATCTGTTGTTCCAACTCTTCCCTCTTGTCAAAGATTAATTAATTAATTTATTGCTGATTATAACTAGGTTATGTTATTTTTAAATTTTAACTCTTTTTTACCATGCCATGGATTTCCAGAAGAAGAAGAAGAAAAGAGATTGGTTTCTTCTATTTGTCTCTGCCATCATTATTCTTAGCATCACAGGTACCTCATTGTCTTATCTGCCATTTAATAGTTGCAGTTACAATTCAATTTCATTAATGTAAACAAAATTCGAATTACATTTTTTTTGGACCTCTTGTGATTTTTAAAATAATATTTGAATATTGTTTCAAAAAAAAAAAACTCTTAAATTGCAGACACTACATGATCTTATACCATGCGATTTTAATTGATTAAGAAGCTTGGACCCTTCACATTAGAGGCTCAATTCAATACTGAACAATTATTGTTTTCTCATTTTTATATTTCCTTCTTTTTAACGTTTTGGGGTTAATTAATTAATGACAGTAATCTAGCTAGTGAAGTTTTCCTTCATCTTATTTAATAATTAAAAATTATCAATTTGGAAATAATATTTCAAAAACTTTTTTTCCTCTTTTGAATTGGGGCGCAACGGCAAAGATTAATATCTTGTGTCAGGTAGGACTGCAATGAGTGACAAAACTCTCACTCAAGAGAATTAACACTGTTGTATTTCGAGAATAATATTTGAACTCAGAACCTATAGTTAGGATGGAATCTCATCCGAGTGCATATATTTCAAAACTTTATTAAAGGAGGTCCGGAGACAATTCACTGTTGCGATATCTTGTATGTGATAATAGTTGTTGGAGTGAAGAGTATAGTTTGGAAAGCTTAAGATTAAATCCCTTGCAGTGACACCAAAAATTGGCTGTCTGATTTTGGAGATGAAAGATGAGTTTTTCTTTTCTAACATGGATTGTTTTTAGTTTGTTGTTTGTATAAGTTTTTGACTATGTTTGGATAAACAACTTAATTAAGTGTTTATCACATGAGTGTTTATGTATAAGCTATTCTCATAACTAAAGATAAAATAAAATAAAATTGTTTTCATATTTACTATAGTTTGCTTTCATAAGTTATTACGAAAAGTTTATGAAAATAAACTAAAAACAACTATGAAAATATAAATAATTTTTATATGTTCTCTCAATTAATCTCACTATTAGTAGATAAATTCAAATAAGATAATCGAAATAGACATTTGGTGTGATGTGATAATTAGTTCAAGAACTATTTTTCCTTGCATCAAATGTTAAGTACATTGGTTTTCTAGCCTTGGGTTCTTATCTTTGAATACGGAGCAGGGCCGAACCTTGGGGTATGCAAGGAGCTCAATGGAACTGGGCCTCCCCAAGGTATGGACCTCAAAAAAGATTATAGCCCAATAGTACTACTAAGTACTACTCCATTAAAAAAAATTCCTTATTCTCTTTCTCTCTGATACCACGCGTTCCATCACCATCACTCCATTGGACGTTCCTTTGCTTCTTCCCTGATTTGATTTCCTTTTCCTTTTCTGTTGTCTTGTTTTAGGCCTATTAGAATTGGGTCCTCTTGTTTTTTGTGTTAGGTGGGTGTTTTTTTGGGAGGGTGGTTTGCGGTTTCTCATGTATACAGTAATGATTTTCACCTTTGCTGTATCGCATATATACAGCACCTTGTATTTATCTTTTAAAAAATTTAAATAGAACATTGTTCTTTTAAAAAAAAATACATTTTTATTTTATTACGGACCTCTTTTCACTTGTAGAACCGAGCCTCCAAATTCGTAGGAACGGACCTCCTACGGAGGCCATTTCATTAATTATAATTTCTGCTTATGCTCACACAATGTTTGCTCTATTCAGCTAAAAAATGCAGGGAGCTTGTTGGCAAGAATACATCATCCAAAAGTGGGAAGTTTACATTCTTAAATTGCTTTGATATGGGCTCTGGAACTTTAGCATGTGGGGTCAAGGAAAGTGTGAAGCTCTATGGTAACAATATTAGATCTTCTCATGTTGAAAAATCAAGAGATGATGCAATCATATCTGCTCTTGTTTATGCTACTTCACAAGGCATGTCACAAACTGATTCAGAAAAATATGCTCAGAAAGAAGGCGCAAAGGCAGCGAAATTGGCTACTCGTAAGGCCAACCGCGTTATAGGTCCGATTATCTCTTTCGGATGGGACTTTTTTGAAGCTGTATACCATGGTGGTACCTTTACAGAGGGATTTCTTAGGGGAACTGGTACTTTGTTTGGAACTTATAGTGGAGGCTTTATGGGGGAGCAAAGACTTGGAAGATTTGGTTATCTTGTTGGAAGTCAATTGGGAAGTTGGATTGGAGGTAGAATAGGACTCATGTTATATGATGTTGTCAATGGAGTGCATTATGTATTGCAGTTTGTTCAACTACACATTTGAATGTGATTAGCATCGATTTTCAAGTGTTCAGTTTTGCATGTAGTTGACAACACCTAAAACCGTGGTTAATTAATTCTAGTTGATGACTACAAGAGTTAACCAATCTTAATATATTTGTGAGTCATTCATTGAAATATGTTAAATTCTTAGATGCCTTATTGGTTAGGTATGCCGATTTTCTATAGATAAAATTTGTTTAACATTTAAATATATTTTAATCTATTGTCCTCACCAACTACATGTATGGACTCTATCACTCCACTAATCATGTGTGTTAACTGCATTAACTTTAATTAGTATAGACCCATTGCAATTAATACAATTGTAATATTATAAAATGATAAATAATTTGGGACCAACAAACATTTTAGTTAAGATATTTAATAAGTTTTAGGTAAGGATAAATCAACTTGTAGTATCTAAATTTGAATATTGCCTATATCTAAAAAAACTGAATATTGTCTATACCTCAGAAGAAGAAAAAACTGAATATTAGCTAAAACTATCGTTAGTTAGACTTTATTTACTTTCAACGAATTTTACATTACTAGGGTCATTCTTCTAAAAAAAATAGAAGGTTAAGAAGAAAAAAAATAAACGTATAATATTATTATTTTTTTCTTTATTTAAACTATTTTTTAAAATGTGATAATATGATTACCATTCAAATAATTTAATAAGAATTTGTAAATCATTAATGAATGCATAAAACTTGTCGGAATTTTCTACCAACACTAAACAATGTCAAAGACTTTGTAAATAATTGCGCACTAGTAGTAGTAGTATCCATTATCACCATTTCCTTCAATCAATGAAGTAATAAGTCTTAGATATTGTATATAGTGTTAATAACTGACTTAATGCTAACTAATTATGTGAGGTTGCGTAGCTTTTGTTCTGGTTACGAATCAATGGAAGGAGCATATAATTAGTATAAACAAAATTCAGACACTTGGGCCATATATAGTCGATATATGTAGCTGTTGTATGACGATAGGAGCATCATTGAAAGGATAAGTGGATTCCTTTGGCCACACGCAATCGTGTGGTTGCCACACATCCTATGCATAAAACAGATTACTATTAAGTATATTTGACTTAATTCATATCTTTCACAAAAAAAAGTATATTTGACTTAATTCATATCCAACCAATGTGCTACCCATTATTTTATGCAATCCTTGTCTTACGTAAAGCAATAAAAAATGGAATGGGACCGAAAGCTTGGCGAATACACAATCAAACCGAAAAAATTAATACAATTAAAAACCTCTATATTTTTTGAATAATAAAAGAACCTCTCTCTCTATATATAACTAAACTTTGTTACAATTATATTTTTAAAAACTTCTATTGCATTTCTTAGATATAAAAAGTATTAAAATTTTGCTTAATTATCGTAGAAACTTAAATATTTTGTACAATAAATATATGTAACTTAAAGTTATTAAATTAACAAACTCAATTTTTTGATTGGTTTGTAAGCATATATATCTTTGGTTGAAACTTTTGATTTGATTTGATAACCATGCAAAAGTGTATTTGCACTATTGCCCCATCAGCGTCGAGTTATCGCATTTGATGCTGATACGGGTATCATCATGTAGTGAAAGTGGCCAATTTGGTAACCATATAAAACACATAATAATTCAGTGCTGAAAGCTGTAGCTTTTTGTTCATAATATGCTGTTTACCCCATACATGTAACCTTCCAATTTGAGTTACAAAGAGGTCCCAATTTCTGAGTAACATATATGTGGACGGTTGGGGTCTTGGGGAATTATTTAAAACTTTCTATTATTGAGCTGCGGATAATGTTTTAGTTGAAGGGGGGGACACATATATAATTGGAAATAACAAAAAAGAAAAATAATTATCACCCCCTTTTATTTTATTTGACAAATAATGTTTCCTTGTCCTTTTTTCAATAGAAAAATGTAAACAAAATTTATTTATTTCTTGCAAGGAAGTCAATAGTACAAGAGAAATCTACTACAGGCGTGCAAGGCATGGCGTGTTATGAATATTGCTTGCACGAAATAAAGGGAATCAAAATACATTTGCACCATTCACACTGATGATGGAATCCAAGTTATGATCAATTATATTATTTTATGCATGGTTTTCCTCCTTATTTATTTATTTACAAGATTCACATATATATTTTTCAAGTGCCGACAAATATAGCGCCTTTACAGCTTCTGTAAAGATCAAAGATATATTCTATAGTGATGTGAAGAAAAAATTGACCAAGAAAAGAAAAATAAAAGAATATCAATTTGTTAAATCAAGTGGTTAAATTTTCATAACTTCACCAAAGCTTTGAAAAAAGTGTACCCACTACGACGTGTTAAAAAATTTTTGGTATTATTTTGTCTTTTTTTTATGAATATTAAATTAAAGGGAGGTGTTTTATTGGAAAAAACTCAAATTCCACATAAAATATTAAAATAAGTATATTAGTTTGTTTGTTTTCACGTCCAATATCAAAATTAAATGTCCATCTATTCGAAGCTACAATTATTTGCTTTAGGAAATCACGATCAATTTAGCAATGAGACATGATAATGTAAAATGAAACACATGATGCGCAGGAGGAAGTAGTTCCTGTCAGATCAGAGGCAGTGACCACGGTTTTACCGACTCCTATGGTAACCTCTCATATTCCTGTACTCCAAAAGAATAATTTTAGTATGCCTTTTGAGAATGTTTTCGATGAGATAATTGAAAATAATATCGAGGGGAATTATATGCCTGTTTTATCTCCCGTAAAAAATACACATCTTGATATCAGTAGCATTGTGGCCCCGGATAATTCTAAGATTGATTCGGTGCTGCAGAAAGACTTAAACTTTATGCAGACTTGGTTGACAAAGGCAGCAGAGACCGAAACACCATTTATAGAGGTTGTTTCCAAGTCACAGAAAAAAAAAGAATTTACAGACTTTACAGAAAACTTCACTCAGAACCCGCTCTCGACCACCATTCAAATGAATGTATTATTGGAACATCTGAGGAATCGGCAACAATGATTCTCGGCTTGTGTTTGTTGTTTCATGACACAATGTGGTTCTGGAGAAATTTGTTGTTTCATGACACGGGGTTGTTCACTTTGTTGCCTCCAACTTTGGGGGAAGATTTTCCTAGGGACAGGAATGGGATCCGAACTTTATTTCCTTAAGTACTTATGTTCCTAGTTTTCTGTATATATTTCTTTTTCTTTTGAGGGTATTGGCTTAGTCCCCCCTCTTTGTAATTTTTTTTCTTCCTTTTTTTAATAAAATTTACGTATTGGAAAGGCGGTAGAGGATGGGGGAATCTGTTGGGTGCCAACCTAGTTGGGATGCTTCAGATTCTCCCGGATACCCAACCTTTCTCTTGGCCTTATAGAAAAAAGTAAAATGAACATATATATAACCAAACATATGCTATAAAGAGTATAGCAACACTCACCTTAGAAGTTGAATTTGTAAACATGAATTATATTTAATATAAAAATAATATTAGTTTAAATAAGTTTGTTAAAATATTATATCATATACATTTAAATTCTCTTCAGTGTTGTAACAAAGAAAAAATCTCTTCAATGTCATATGTTAAAAACACACACAAAATTAAATGGAGTAAAAATTAGTTTATAAATGCCACTTACAAATTTATCCGTATAGTTAATTCGTATTATTTAATAGATAAATAATCCATAATTTTCCAAGAGGAGTTTAGAAAAAAACCTAATTTCTTTCGTGTGGGAGAGTCGTGTTGCAGACATATATACCTGCTGAGTTTTGTGTATGTCCATTACATATGGGACATCAGTGTGGTGTTATTGTATTATTACTCTTTTTTCCTTTAAGTGTTGTTTGAATACGAAAGTAACATTTTCATGTAACGATCATTTTGATAGTTTAAGAATACCATATTTTATCAATTATACATTTCTCAATTACTCCTATTTACTCTTTTTTCAATAAACTAAAAATAATTAATGTTATTTATTTGAAAAACCTAGGTTTTTTTTTGTTATCTACAAAGTTAAACAAAATTTTGCTATTTATAACAATGGTTTCATGAAAAAATTCTATAAATTATGCGAGTTAGATGAAAGTTTTATTTTTTCTTAATTGAATAACATAGTTAAATTTTGATTAACGTGTCGTTGAAATAAATTTTATTTTGTTTTACAATTATTAAAAAGACGTGTACAATACTTAGACTACTGACGATTTTTGTTATGCAAAAGAGAAATAATGTGAGCAAAAACAAGAAGGATTTTGTAACTACCAATTGTTTGTTGTGAGAGAAAAAAGACACATTAAATTTATTAAAAAGAGAAAGTGTGTGCAAAAAATTAGATTAAAATGAAAGTATAATAGAAAAAAACCAAAAATATACTTCCTTATTTTGACTAACATTGTGCACAATTATAATTATTATTCCTTTAAAAAAATTATTATAAAATTTCGATACATTAAAAGACTATTGTAATCATTCGTTGAAGAAACAAAATGGCTATTATACCCTAAAAAACTATAAAGATACTACATATTATAGTTAGTTGATTTTTGGGAGGGATTTGACAAAAGTAGTAAACAAACACTATATGATTGATGGCCCACAAAAAAGGATGCGAGTGTGAAACCACAAAGATTTTGGAATCAAAGATGAGTCAAACTCCTTCTTCGTCTGTTCTCCAAAATTTTTTTTTTTTTAGCAAATTAGGATGGTTTCTTTTAGCTTTAAAAAAAAATTTGTGTGAGAGAAATTTTGAGATTTTACAAAATGATTGAAGTTATCTGTGCTTATTTACTATCTAATTTTTTTTTTTTAAACTATTTTATGTGTTACCTTGTTAATTTTGAAAATAAAAAGATTTTAGGAAAAACTAATTGTAATAATTTTTTATTTTAGAGTCAATATATTTTTATATAAAATGATTTTTTAAAAAAATCCTATGCAAACACTTAAAAATGATTATTTTTACAATTTTTTCAAACAATCTCAAACAAACTGAACCCTTAAAGAAATGAAGATTGAATCTAAGAAAAAAAGATTTTTTTAAGGTAAAATAAAATAAGATTGAAAAGCAAGAACCGCGACTTCCAATTGATCAAAATCATCACGACGATGATTGATGAATCTCCTTTTTATAGTAGTCCCTCTGTTGTTCCTTTTTACTATAAGTTCATGTTTATTTATTTTTATTTCTTCAATGCTTAACCTATATTATAATGACTGTGTTATTTGAACAACCATTTAGTTTGCATTACAACTTATGAGACAATAATAAATTTACAAAAAAAAAGGTAAATATTGACACGAAAATTAAAGAAATAGAGAGATAAAGTAAAAATATAATATGAGTATGAAAGATAAAATTGTCACAAAAGTTATCATTAAATGGTTGTACAAATATCATTTACATATTATCATATTCCTACTAGGAAAAATGAAGGAAAGATGAAAATTAACGTGCCAACTATTTCTAATTAAATATGGTTGCACAACATATTTATTTAATTAGAAATTATAAGATTTTTTTAAAGGTAGAATTATAAGATATTACCAAACAATTGGATTGAAGTGATTAATGAGCTTCTACAAACTGTTCATGAGAATTGAATTTAATTACTAGGTGAAATAGTTTGGGGAGAACGTGGTAGTTGATGTTTCCCCCTTCTACCTCCGTCTCTGAATCCAACTATCTTTTAGCAGTCGACTTAAGTGTTAATGGGTGTGTGGTTGAAGATTCAAGCTACATCATGACTCGACGTCTTTCAAATGACCTAATTGTTAATGGGTGCGTTGTTGAAGATTCAAGCTTAGAATGTATTTTTTTTTATCAATGCAAATCGAATTGAATACCTTATAGTTTACTACACATACAAACTACACACCAACAATCATTCGCATTGAAGTTGTCAAGGGTCAACAAATGCAATTAATATATATCCAGAAGATCTCTCTCTTTTTTTAACTATGTTTGATTGGGCGGTACAATTTTCACGTTTTGGGCAAAAGCATGATAGAAATTCACGTTTACACAGAAGCTACAAATAACAGCTTCTCAAAACAACAACAAAAATTCACGTTTACACAGAAGCTACAAATAACAGCTTCTCAAAACAACAACAACAAAAAGTGCTCTAAACGTAGGCAGAAAAGAAAAAACGCCGAAGCAAACACATAATAAAATGAGCGGTCATTTATCTGGTATGAGTAATTTTACACTAAGTCTTACAAGAAAAATTAGACTTTGGACAAAAGGTGCAAATTAAAATTTTCAAAATTAGTCTTCCAAGAAAAATTAGACTTTAGAAATAAATACGAAAATAAATTTCAAAATTGACTTTGGACGAAAAAATTTATACTATTCACAAAAGAAAAATTTAACGGGTATGATGTGTCACCGAGTCTCAGATAAAATAAGTATAAATACTCCGCAAGAAAATAAGTATATAGAAATTTCAAGATCAAGATTTACAAAGAATAAACAGAGTTTTTTTTTTAAACAAAAGAATAAACACTGAGTTGAAATTCTCTGTTAATGTTTCAACGCATATTCTTTCTTGATTAAAAGGTTATTTGATGTCTAAGAATTTTTAACGGTCTTTATTCTAATGTGTTGAGAGCTTTTTATTTTGGCTTATTCAAAAAAAAAATGTGTTGAGAGCTTTCAAAGCTTTGTAAAATCATTACAAGAATGATGATCATTGGTAAGAGATAACAACAACTAACCCATTAATATTGGATGAGATGATAAAAGATATTTTCGAACTTTACTATTGGATCAATTGAACTTCTTCTTGATAAGAGATCTCTAATAGTTTAATTAGATGTTTGAGTTCAAATGTCTTCGTGAGTTTATCTCAGTTGGTATAGACAATGCATAATATATATAAGGTCTGAGGTTTAAACCTCGGCCACCACAAAAAAATGATCTTTGGGTTCGAATTCAGTATTAAAAATGCAAAAGTGTTAAATCTTTTTTTTTTGACAAGAAAAGTGTTAAATCTTTTGAACGATAGTTTTGTCAGTTATTACGGTCCTACCAACACGGATACTTATTCTAAGCATTGCGCGTAAAGGATAATCGTTCTTATAAAAAAATGAAGATGTTAGAGTTTTTTCAATATTTAATCTTGGTTCTGATTCTAAAATAAAATCTTTCATCCGCCGAATAAGAATATTTGAAACAAAAATTATACATTAAAAGAAACTAAACACAAGATGACAATGTTGATGTCTTTAATGTAAATATTCTCAATTTTTTAAATATAAGCATTTTTAACTAACATAACACTACACTTTTTTTTAAATTACTCTAATTAACTTTATTTAAGATATCTATAAGTTCATGCTTATAAGACTTATGAAATCGTTATTGTGACACTACCTATAAAATCTTATTGATAATTCCAGAAACATGTTTAAACAACTTAGTTAATATCAAACAATGTTTGAAAAGGTTAAAAAACACCTTCCTAGCATAACAATATAATTAATCCAAAAATAGAATTAAAAAAGGCAATACCAAAGTCTCAACTCAAGGGGGTGATCCTTGTGGACCCCACAATTGGCCATAAATATTGACTCCTCCCCATGGCCTAGTTATGTGTTTTCTTGAACCAAGTCTTCTCATAACCTCAGAGTGTCGACATGGGTTGCCAAGAAGAGTTATTGATTGCAAAAGTGATTAACTTGTATGAACAAATTTCAAGCCTTGAAACTCTCAAACCTTGCAAAAATGTCGACATGCTTTTCACCGAACTTGTCCTCACATGCATGCCACCTAGCCCTATAGATGTCACTAAACTCCCAAACACTGTGCAAGAAAAAAGATCCCATCTTATAAGGCTATGTGGTGAAGCTGAAGGGTATTTGGAGAGACACTATTCAGCCATCTTAGGCTCATACCAAAACCCTCTTAATCATCTCCATATTTTCCCTTATTATTCAAACTACATCAAACTTGGCCACCTTGAGTTTTCTATCCTTAGCCAACACTGCACTCATGTCCCTAGCAAAATTGCTTTTATTGGCTCGGGACCCCTTCCCCTCACTTCAATTGTCTTGGCATCAAACCACTTACCTTCAACCACTTTTCACAACTATGACATCGACCCTTTAGCCAATTCAAGTGCCATGCACTTGGTTTCATCTGATCCTGACTTGTCAAACCGCATGGTTTTTCACACCAATGACATATTGGATGTGTTAGACGATTTGAAAGACTATGAAATTGTTTACTTAGCTGCCCTAGTCGGTATGGACAAGGAGGAAAAAAATCGAATCATTGATCACTTGGGGAAGCACATGGCTCCAGGAGCACTTCTTATGTTAAGGAGTGCTCACGGGGCTCGTGCTTTTCTCTATCCAGTGGTTGAAGCTTCTGATCTTCGAGGCTTTGAGGTCCTCTCTGTATTCCATCCTACAGACGAAGTTATCAATTCAGTCGTCATATCGCGTAAGTATCCTATGCCTAAACACTCACATGATCACAGCCTTTGTTCCATGATCCTACCAAACAAGTGTTCTGAGATTCAAGTCTTCAATCCCCTTAGGGGCCTCAACCATGGAAATATGATTGAGGAATTGACCATTGATGACCAACTCTTGTAAACTATATTTCTCCAGCTGATTTGCTTTATATATCTACTACTTATTATATACTTAATTGACTAGTGTCTCTAGCACATGCTAGCTAGCTTGGCTGAAGATTGGATCATGTCATTACAATTTAGTTGTGATATATTTGTATTTATGCCTCCAAGTGCTTTGTATCTCATGGAGCACAACATATGTGATTTTCATAATGTTGTTTTTAAATTTTCAATAAATACAAAGATTATTGTGTTTTAGATTAAGTTCCTTCAAGCAAGTCATATCGGCATGCACGCTAGCATATTTAGCTTGTATACAATTTATTGTGTTCAATCTTGCTCATCCTTCGTTGTTGTAACAACTCAATTGAAATCAATTAAATCATATGATTTACATAGAATGTCTTCATATAGTTGCTTTTAACCGGAGGTTTAAAGTTTGACCTCTGGAAAATGAATCTAAATACTACTAACATTTGTATCAGTTAATTAATCTTAAAAAATTAAAGATGTTTTTTTGTTACACTTTGATTTGTTTGTTTTAACTTCATTAATGTCAATTTCAATCAATCAAAATAATTGAAATTCCCCCATTCTTGTCTATTCAATTTGGGGACATTGCCTATCAAATCAAAAACGTCTTTGTTGGCTTTGAAAGGATGCCTACTTATCTTCCTTTTTCATGATACGTAATTGATCTATCAATAATTGTATTTGGTTGTAAAATTTATGTGGATGGCAGTTTTTTTAGTTATCTTTGACTTTCTAAAAGAATCAATAGAGGAAGCATTGCCAATATTGCTATATTGAGGAAAGTTGATGAAGAATCTAAAAAATGTCAAATTTATATGGTGGAGAGATCTCATTATTTTTGTTGGGTTATAATCATGTATAGTTTATAATTTTTGAGTTTATTATCAGAAGACAATGATGAAAGATATTATTGGTGGCTGGTTCCTTTCATCTATTTGGCCTATTAGTGCATTAATTCATTGCAGTGTGCATACTCCAAAAATGGAATATATCTTGATATTTTCTCCCTCTTTCAAACAAAAGTCAAGTCAGATGGTACTGGGAACTGTTTTACACAAGTGCTAGAATTTAAGAATGTACCCATTTTATACTCCTAGTTTCTCTTTCTCATATCAAGATTATGATTTCGAATATGGTGTTCATTTTTGTGTGTATTTTTTAAAAATGTGTAGATAAAGATAAACACATAAAATAATGTATATGTATTTGGTGTTTAAATTTCCAAATGTTATTATGAATTATTACATGGGAGTGTAGTTCATTTCTCTAAATTAAGGTCACGAATCTATAGTTTTGTTAGTTGAAAAATAGGAGTCAGGTGAATTGTGTCATCTTATATAAATTAATCCAACTTGACTTAAATTAGCAATGTTCGAAAAACTAGATAGGTCATTGAGCCGTTCAAGGCACCTAATAGAATATAGGCTAAATTGCATTTTTGGTCCCTTAACTATTTAGGTAGTATCGTTTTGATCCCTTAATTAAAATTCGATTTATTTTGGTTCCTTAACTTCTCTCTGTTACACATTTTGGACATTTCCGTTAGTTTCAATTCAAAAACGTTAGCCTTTCTTCATTTTCTTCTAGGATTTTTCTGGGATTCTTGTTGTTGAAGGTTGATGGAGATGATATGAAGATGAAAAAGAGGAGAAGAAGATGAAGAAAATATAACGTTTTTGAATTAAAACTAACGGAAAAGACCAAAATGTGTAATGGAGAGAAGCTAAGGGACCAAAATAAATCGAATTTTAATTAAGGGACCAAATCGATACGATCTAAATAGTTTATCTAAATAGTTAAGCAACCAAAAATGTAATTTAACCGAGAATATACAAAGAATAAGATGTGCCAATAATGAAGAACAGAAAAGAACAAAATGGTAGTAGTTTAAAATCATCTCTTGATAGGTCACTTTGGTTGCAAGGTTATCCTTTAATCCGTACGATACCTGGGCATCGAGAAAATGATAGTTTACACACCTAATTTTTTTACTTAATTGAAACTTAAATTGTCTCATTATTAATTACAATTATTATAAATTAAATTGAACAAGTGTTTTAAACATTATTTCATTAGGAAGGATGATCATGAGGTTTTAAACATTAAATTGAACAAGAGAATGTCTCCTCATAATCGTTTAAAATTGTTTTCTCCTTACATTTTGGTTGTAAAATAATTATTTGTTCATAATCAATTTTCTATAGAAAGATTATTTTCATGAAAAATCAAAGCAAAACTACTTGATCTATATTGTGATGTATCACAAATAAGATTTTGACAATTTGAATTTAGAAAAATATATCTCATTAGATGCAACAATAGTGTATAATTAATTAATATTATTCTATAAATTGTGGATGTATCGTAATAACATTTAAATTTTTCCAAAACTCAAAATCGTAAAGCTTGATTTGATTTGATTCAATTGTTAAAATCTCTCTAATAATTTTTTATTCTCCAAATAGAATTCTTTCATCAAGACTATTTAATTGGCTTGTTTTAGTTTTACATTATCTAGGTGGTATAATTTTCTCTAAATTTTAGTTTTATTCATGTATGTTTTTTAATTTTTTTTTTGAAAGAATGTAAGTTTTTAAATTTTAATTTAGAAAAATTGGCATTAAGAAAATTTTTGTACAAATAAATGCCCGACTATATTAATAGTTACCTTTGAAGTATGCATAATATATGCAATGTTCGGGGTTCAAACTAGAGCTGTCAAAACGGGTCGGGTCGTACGGGCCGGTCCATTTAGCCCGATTAATTATAAGGCTTGGGCCTTAAATATTGAGCCCGAATTTTAATATGGCTTTTTAGCCCAGCCCTAAAAAGCCTGGTACCCGTTAGGGCTAGCCCAAACAGGCCGCGGGTAGCCCGCATAACAAAAAAAATCCTATAAATTATATATATATTTCAAATAATTATTTACTTAGTTGATTATCAAAGTAAAAAATAAAAGTGAAAATTCAATGAATTAACACAAATATAAATGTAATATAAAATTATATTTACTCGTTTCGTTATTATAATTTTAAAGATCGAATATATAAATATCTATAACCATAACGTATCTAATTTATTTTAAAAAAATTTCCTCGCCGTTATAGTTTACGACATGTGTACAAAAATGTTTACAATTTTTTTTTGTGCTAGACATTATTTATAAAAAAAATTATAGGAGTATTTTATAGTACTTTTTAAAAAATATATATAATTTTTAATACGGGCCGGTCCTTTAGCCCGCGACTCGTGTAGGGCTGGGCTCGGGTAGTATATTTCAAGCCCGTTTTTCAACCGGGCTTTTTGGCCCGGCCGATAAATCCCGAAGGCCGTTAGGGCCGGCCCTAAACGGATCGGGCCTGTCCGTTTTGACAGCTCTAGTTCAAACCCCGACCACCACAAAAAAAATAAAATTACCTTTGATCGTTTAAGTCTAACAAAAATGCCTAGATAGTCCTTTAAATTTATTAAGTTTCAAATAAGTCCTTTGAATTTTTTAAAATTTCCAATATGTTCTTTAATTTTTTTTAAGTTTTAAATAAGTCATTTAAGTTGTTAATTTCATGCACCTATTTGAAGTTTAAGTTTTTAAGCTTTAAATTAATAGGTCCTTAAAAGGGTAATAAAGACTCGGTCAAAACTTAAAAAACTTAAATGACTAACATGTTATTTTTCCAAACTTAAAGGACTGAAAAGAGGTATTTGGCCATTTATTTGTATTATAGATCTAAATTCTAGTTTTATTGTATTTGTTTTATGTTTTTATTTTTAGGACGAACCTGTTGTTTTTGTCAAACTTAAAAGACTGAAAGAGGTACTTAGCCACTTATTTATATTATAGATCTGATTATTTGTGAGAGTGATTGTTTGGAAGCAGTGGACATGATTATTGCTGATCGTGATCATACCTTGCACACTTATGTTACTGACATCCTTCATATTAGAGATGCTTTACATGGAAATGAGAATACAACATTGGTGCATGTTCTTAGGGAACAAAATATGTGTGGAGACTTTATGGCTAAGGAAGGATCACATGCAAGGTGTTCTGCTCACTGAAACTGCCCTCAGCTTGGCATGAAATCTCTCATCCTGAGAGATAAGCTTGGAACTTAATTTCGACTCTCCCCTTTTTTTCTTTTTATTTTTTCCTCGTTACTTTGTAACACTATCAAAAAAAAAAAATTATAAATCTAAATTTTAGTTTTATTGTATTTGTTTTATGTTTTTTTTTAAGAAGCCTAAGAGATAATTAAATAAATATGAGAGAAAAACAAGACCAATTTAAGTACAAGGTGTGCCTAGTGAGGAAATAATACAAAGTACCATAATACAATATGCAAAACAAAAAACAACTGCATTCCATCTACTACATACAAGGTGAAGTAACCTAAACAAACTGAAGAATTAGTCCACAAACATGATAATCGACAAAATAGATTTGCAACCACAATTTATAGTTAATTTTGGATTTTAGCTTATACCGCTAGTTACTAAGTACTCTTTCTTCCTAATTGCAAACCTGCTTCAAAAAGTAAGTTGTCCTTTTATAAAAAGAAAATAGGCTTAATTATACAAATGATCATTGTATATATATGAGATGTTTTGGTTTTAATTGTTGTAAAAATATTTGTTTGGTTTTAGATTTTGCAAATATAGAATCTTTTGTTTTGGTTCTTGGTGTTTTGTTTCGGTCACTGTAAAATCTATTCATATTAAAATTGGTTCTTACAATATTCATTTTTGTCTTTATTTTAAAAGACTGAAATAAAAAAGTATACATATTACAATGACCAAATTCAACACGAACCAATTTTACAAGGACTAAAACATAAGAACAAAGACCAAAAACAAATAATTAGATATTGGCAAGTATTAAAACAAAAAAATATGTTTATGTGGACTAAAACTAAAATGTTTGATATTTACCGTTGTCATTTTTTTCAAAATTATGGGGGAGCAGAGCGGTCTTCTATTGCACCACCATAATCATATTAATAGAAATATAAAAGTATAAATAAAGAGGGGAGATATAAACCGAAGAAACAACATAAAATAAATTATTTGGTTGATAGGGATATTGCATTTTATGTGTAGAGGCTGGGGTTCGAACCCTGGACACTCTACTTCTCCACAGTTAAATTGTGTGAGCTCTAACCACTAGACTACTTGACAAAAAAATAATTAGTCTTTAAATATAAGCACATATTAAATGATAGATACATTTATCAGTTTTCGTCAACCATATTTTTTATTATGATTTAATTATCATACATTGCCAATACAAAAAGTTTTTATATTGTTGATAAATCATAATTAACATATCAGTAGAAATATTTGACTTTTATCATAACCACGAATAAAATCATGCACATAAATAATTGTGATGTTCTAACTAGTGTAAAATACTTTAAATTGAGAATGCATGAAAATTGTTAATAGTACAAATTATTCTTTAAAGAATTATTTATACAAAAAATTACACATTAATTATATTACATATTTAAAATAAATACGTAAAAATTGTATAACATACCAATAAAAAAGTATAAAAAAAGGATACAAGTAGTATAAAATAGTAAAAAATTGTCTCCGTGAGCTTAACTCAGTTGATATGGACAATACATAATATATGAAAGGTCGGGTTCGAACAAAACAAAAAATAGTAAAAAATTATATTTTTTGGATTACTATTATTTACTATATTATAAATAAAAAATTTCCACCGTCTTTTTTAAAAGCTAAATTTTCATCATTATTTAACGATGATTAATTTTTGTTGAAGAATCCGTACCCAAAAGTAAAAATGAAAATTGGAAGTTTAGAAAATAGAAATTAATCAATTATTGTTGTGGCCACGAAAAAAATGGATAAGGCACCCTTGAAAGTTTTTTCCCACCATACCATAACCATAGCATACTATTGCGAGCGAGAAATTCAAACGAAAACATTAACATTAACATTAACATTGCATGAATGAATTTGGTAACAATCGTTGAGTAAATCAGCGTTCATTCATTCATTCATCATGGCCATGGCCTTTCAAACAACAACACACTCTTATCTAACCACAACCAACTTCATCTTCTCCTCCAATCTCAAACGACTCACCAAACCTTCTCGATTCTTCCATTCTCATTCTAAACGCTTCGTTTCAACTCCGAGACGACTTGCCGTGAAATCTTGTGCGGTTAACGTTGAAGAGAAGAACGTTGCTGCGAAATCACAAGAATGGGGGAAAGTTTCTGCAGTTTTGTTTGATATGGACGGTGTTCTCTGTAACAGTGAAGAACCTTCTAGAAGAGCTGGTGTTGATGTCTTTGCCGAGATCGGTGTTCAAGTCACCCTTGACGATTTTGTTCCGTTCATGGGAACTGGTACGTACTCTTCATATTCAACACTTGTTCAGATAAATCAATAATTGAGTTGCCTATTTGATTATTAAGCTTATAATATTTCGTTGCTTCATTTTAAACATGAAAGGAGAAGCAAACTTTTTGGGAGGTGTGGCCTCTGTTAAGGGAGTTGAAGGATTCAATACTGAAGCTGCAAAGAAGAGGTTCTTTGAAATATATCTGGACAAGGTATAAGGTGTATATTTCGCTTGATGCTACTTTTTATTTGTTTTACTCTATTTTGCCTAAATACTAAAGTGTTTTCGTTTATATCAGTATGCTAAGCCAGATTCTGGAATAGGATTTCCAGGTGCCCTTGAACTCATTTCTCAGGTATGTAAGATTTATCATGATCTGATTACCTTGCTGATTCATGGAGGGATTAATATAGTAATATAGGACATGCTGGCATTTGAGTTTGACAGTGTAAAAGCAAAGGGCTTAAAGTCGCTGTTGCATCTAGTGCTGATCGTATAAAGGTTGATGCAAATCTAGCTGCCGCTGGTTTGCCATTGTCAATGTAAGTTAACATTCTGAGTGACTTGTTGAATGTGCATGAAGATATGGACCTTTAATTGTTATTGATAATATGTACTATATATTATTGGCATTTTCTTTTGAAATTTTTTATGCAATTTCTTCATTTAATTATGACCACACTGAGACATTAAAACAAAATAATCCAAGACGAGTTGTAAGTCCGCTGCATATTATATACTAAACTGTTAGATGTTCATTTTAAATGAAGTGCAAACAGCACCTATTACATTTTATGCCTGGCTTCATAAGATTGACTTCAATTGTAATCTGTTGTCTATCAAGGTTGTTAAAATTTTGCAGTTGTATTTTTTTTTTATCAGGTTCGATGCAATAGTTTCTGCAGATGCTTTTGAGGATTTGAAACCTGCTCCTGATATTTTCTTAGCTGCGTCAAGGATATTGAATGTCCCCGCCAGTGAGGTATATGATATAACGATACTAGACTGAGCATGTGAGAGGGCTAAGTTGTAATTTTTAGGTGATTGATTTTGTAGAGTAGCAATGTTTTATTGTTGTTGGTTATTTAGGATAACAGCAACATGTAGATAATAATTGACAAGCATGTATGTAAAAAATTTCTTGAATGTTTGCTAGTGCTACTATGCAGAAAGTTGACTTGAATTTCTTTCATGTTAACCTAAAACCATTTCTGCTTCTCTAACTATATATGGCAATGCATCTGGATTATGTAATAACTTATGGGAGACTCCGAGTTTGATTCACCCAGTCCCATTTGTAACTTATCATGCCCACTTTGAATTTCTTATACAAAAGAATTCACCCAGTCCCATATGTGATCTTCTTATATGATGTCCCAGTGTATTGTTATAGAAGATGCGCTAGCTGGAGTGCAAGCTGCCAAAGCTGCACAAATGAGGTAAGCACCGGTGAAAAATGGATTTATAATGGCTGCTTGAACTTACCAACCCTGACTAATTTCTAAACTCTAGAATGACTTTTTGTTTATGGACTATTGAAAATAGAAATAAAAAAGTATGTATGCTTTCAATCTTATTATTTGCAGATGCATAGCTGTACGGACCACATTATCAGATGAAGCTTTGGAGCCTGCTGGCCCAACTTTTATCCGAGACGACATAGGAAGTGTTTCACTTGATGAAATTCTCAATGGTGACTCTGTTGGATATAGTATGTAGTCTTGGGAGTTTGTTGTAAATCTATCATTTTCCTTTAAATTTTCTTTATTGTCTTTGATGTAAATTGTTAAACTATATTATTGTTTAAATAAAAAATTATGAGCAATGGGTACTCCGGGTATTACAAATCCTTCTCCCTTATTGCAATGTGTGCCTTCTCACTTGATACTTCACATTATATTTTAGTTTCTTTAATAAGTATACTCCCACCGGACTCACGTATAAGCAAAAAAAAGTCATGTTTGGTGAACCCGAATATAAGGAAATTCCAACTAACTTCACGATATTGAATTCCAAAATTACCCTTCCATTAATGTTCTTATGAAACAAGTTTCCATAGTAAATTAAATCAAGTGAGATTTTTTATCACATCAAGAAAGTTATATGAGATTAACTAATATTATTAATTAGTGTGTATTTGGTTACTTTTGTTTATATTTGAGTCCAGAGGGAGTACCTTTTATTCAGAATAGTTATTTACCTGACAATTGTTGTTTGATAAGGCTCTAGAGTACATATATTATGTTGCATGAGGTCTTATCTAGAAATGCCATTGCAGAGAAGAAGATGCAGGGCTCCGAAACTCCAATTAATTTTGCTCAGTCTTCATCTGATGTGCTTGCGGGAGGAGTAGATGGAGTTGGAAGAACTACCAGTGGCACCGATGAGGAAACTCCCTCAACTGGAGGGTAAGACAGTTTTTTGTTGTCTACCTTTTTCTTCTCTTCTGTCTTCTGAAATCTAAACATTTTCTTGAATTACAGGTTTTAAGTAAGCAATCTTAGGATGATTGTCATTGCTTTTTAATCAGCTATTGTGGTGTTGGCAATGCATACATAACTACTAGCAGATAATCGAAGCTTAGCTTGCAAAGTTACAATATTAGTTCAACTAACTTTTTTGAGGGTTTATGTATAACTTGGTCCTCTTTTAAATTATCATGCCAAAACTCATTGACCATTCACAAGGAAAATGTTGCTAATAATGTGCCGGCATTTGGTGCATAATTAGAAAATTGAGTTCACTTTTCCCTTGAAAGTGATAACAGGGATTGGTTAAGGCAATTTGGAGTTTAGTCCCTGAACTGAACTGAACTGGGATTGGCTTTTAATATATATTTTTCGCATTTTAAAAAGAAATAATATTACGAAATATATAAAAGTCTAAGGTTCACTATTTGGGAAGGAGGAAACAAGTTGTTATGAAATAGTAGTGTTATGCAGTGCTCTCACCACCCTTATTTGATAGGGAAATCACACACACCCCCACTCAGTTCTGTATAAATGGCAAACACACCCCTCCTTTACTTTAACATATCAGGTGGTATGTGTATAACAGAGGGGAACTCAATATCTGTGTCACTGCCATTTAAACACACCTCAGATGAGTGCAATTCCTCCTTTTAAATTTTGAGTTGAATTTAAAAAAAATAAAATTGTTAAATATCACATGCAATATAAAAGAGTGTAAAATATGCTCGGAAGTGATTATTTTATATAAATATTATTTATATAATTATAAAGTTAATATTGTATTTTCATTTTTTATGTTGTTAAAAAAGTGATTCATGAACTACCTATTGGAGAATTCCCATACAAGCTATTTTGATGTTAGTCATGTTATAACAAGTTGATGCCAATTCGATGAATAATTGCTTTTCCATGGATGTAATTTTATACCATGAAAATATTTATCGTTTCAATATTTTGTCCATGCAACAAGCAGAGTTTTTGTTGATTTACTATTGTGAGGGTGCAGAAATAATTTGTGGGCAGGTTGCAGGGTTCACGGCGAGATATACTGCGATATGGAAGTCTTGGGATTGCTATCTCTTGCCTTGCCTTTACCTTAAATAACTGGAAGGTACAATAATATTGTAAGAATATGCTGCAAATTATATGTTCTACATCTCTATATTGAACCTTAATTTAATTTTTTTTATAAAGAAAGTCGGTCATGTTTAATGGGCTAATTACTATACTACAGGCAATGCAATATACTTCCCCCCAAGCTATTTGGAATCTGTTGTTCGGTGTCACCCAGCCACCCATGGAGTATAAAGCAGGTAACAAACCAATGATGTGCTGGGAAATCAGTCTTCCCTGCTTTTATATACTTCCTGCATTTATCTACTTTCCTATCTTATGGCTGTTTTCTGTTGATGGTGCTATGTATAATTATTAATCTTAAAAGGACTACTCAATCCAAAACTTTAGCATGTTAGATAACTTTATGGTCATGACAAAAAAAGTCATTCAGAGAACTTAATCTGCTAGGTAGCACAGATGAAACTTTTTTTATACTATAATTAGTGCATAAGTTGAGACTCTGGTCAATTATGCTGGTATTGACGCTCTTGGGTTATTTTCATCAATAATTTGGGGTCATGCTTAGAGATGAAATAAGAGTCAGAGTATTTTCCTTTTGTTCTCAGGTAACTCAAGATCTGATAGGATCCCGCAATTTGTGAACTACATAGCTGATCTGGAGAGCAGGTACTTAGTACTTTGATACATTTCTTTGTTTATAACTATTTTATGGTGATTTTAAGTTTAACCCTCTACTCTAATTTTATAATATTTAACTGTTTTATTGATACTCTCCAATGATATAGCAAAAAGAGTATTTTCTGTTTGTGGGTGTGAAATTAAGTTTAACCCTATACTCTAATTTTATAATATTTAACTGTTTTATTGATATTCTCCAATGATATAGCAAAAAGGGAGTATTTTCTGTTTGTGAGTGTGAAATTATATGTATTACCTCCTCTCTGGAGAGAGAAACAATTGTAGCTTGTAAGCAAGAAGTTGTAATTTGTTATTAAAATACTATGATAAAATTCTTTTCACTGTTAAGGGAAAATGCTCAGCTTGTTCCAGAATTTCCGTCTAAACTTGATTGGCTTAATACAGCTCCGCTTCAGTTTCGCAGGGTACTTTTATTCTTGCATTCAGTTTTAATTTTAATCTGATGAAAACATCTGTGCTCATTAGATTTGTAATTCTTTTATTTTGGCAGGATCTGAAAGGAAAAGTTGTTCTGCTCGATTTCTGGACTTATTGTTGTATAAACTGTATGCACGTGTTGCCAGACCTAGATGCTTTGGAGAAAAAATACAAAGATATGCCGGTAATTTCATGTATGAATATTTTGATTATCAAATGTAGCTTGATGTGTGGCTCTGCTTTATAAAATTTTGTCATACCTATCAGATGGTACTTTAGTGCATGAACGTCAATTTTTTGTATATTTGTCTTGTTTATTGAATATTCTTCTGTATGAAAAATAATTTAGTTGTCCAGGTATCATTTGACATAACTAATGGGTTTATATCATATCCCCCAGCAAAAAGGATTAAGAAATATATTTTGATGTAAGTTTTGTTTCTACAGTTCATTGTTGTTGGTGTTCATTCTGCAAAGTTCGATAATGAGAAAGACTCTGAAGCCATCCGCAATGCGGTTCTACGCTATGACATTACTCACCCAGTAAGCTCAAAGCTACAACTCAACCAATATTTTAAATTGGATTTTTTTTTTCTGGTTTTTTTACATCTGTAAGTATTTTCAATTTTCCTTCTCTTCAGTTATTGACGAGCACATACACTTTTGGTCAGATGGTTTAGGATAGTTAGGCTTGGAGGACAATTATATATATATATATATATATATATATATATATATATATATATATATATATATATATATATGTGATTTTTTTT
>Ga0228710_1002256_pt1 | contig 30196 bp, 15 predicted proteins | sample MedpolnodulmetaG_FD_177995 | JGI IMG/M metagenome (GOLD analysis project Ga0228710, IMG submission 177995) | Root nodule microbial communities from Medicago polymorpha collected in Santa Monica, California, United States - pink nodules | ecosystem: Host-associated > Plants > Roots > Nodule...
ACATATTTTCCTTTGTGTAAACTTAACTCATTTAATATGAACATTGTATAATATATATATAGATTAGAGTTCTAACTCTGAACACCCCACTTATTCACTTAAAAAAATGAATGTTTAGTCTAATAGACTTGACGGAAAAAAAAATGTATCAAATATTGATTTTTATATCTTCTACAATAAATAAGTAGTAACAATTAATGATATGTTTAACAAAAATATACCTGGTGGTTTTTTTTTTCTTTTGAGTTAAATATGTTTTTGACCCCTATAAATCTACCAACTTTTCGTTTTAGTCCCTCTAAAATTTTCCTTCAACTTTTAGTCCCTCAAAAAAATTTCATCTTCACTTTTGGTCCCTTTTTTAAAGTAAATTCATATGTAGACTTCATATTTTTGAGTAAAATTTTGTAGAAAAATTCATAATATTATAAGAATCTTTCCCAAAAAAATTTAGATTTTTTTAACAAAACATGAATTTAATATGAATTTTTATATTTTTGATGGTTAAAAATTCATATTAAATTTATGTTTTGTTAAAAAATTCTAATTTTTTTTATGAAAGATTTTTCTAATATTCTACACATTTCTGCTAAATTTCATTAAAAAAAAATACTAAAATTAACTTAAAAATAGGGACCAAAAGTAGTGATTGAAAATTTTATAGGGACTAAAAGTTGAAGAAATTTTTTAGAGGGACTAAAACGAAAAGTTGGTATATTTATAGGGACCAAAAACATATTTAACCTTTTTTTTTTACTTTTCATTTGTTGTTTTCAAGTTCAAAGTAGTATTAACTGCTCTTTGTCCCTAATTATAAACATACATTGTATATTTCACATATGTTAAGAAAAGTTAATAGTGTAATTAATACGTACATTTTGCATTATATTATTAAATTATCATTATTTATAAATTATGAAAATGACAGTTGTGTATAGAAGTCCTTCCTACGTCCCTTGTTATAAGAAAAATAGTTATCATGATATATTTGTAAAAAAAAAAAGTGTTATTTTTACATATTCATTGCTACAATAATTGATATAATAAAAGAGAAAAAAAATTAATTTTCAATGATAATTTATATAAACGCATTGTTGTAAAATATATATATATAATCATTAGTGCATGTGGAATTTTAAAAAGGGTTTAATGTTTAAAGACAAAGAAAAACTGGGAAAAAATCATCATTAGGGACTGAGAGAGTATTCAATATTGTTTTTTCATATTTCAAAGAAAATTAATATCATTAATATGGCTTATTTTTCCTCTAAAAAAAGATATAGCTTATTTTTGGAGAAAAAAAAATACATTTAGTAATTTTGAGAAAGGACTTGTATTTAGAGACGCATTTTCCGTCCATAAGTCCTAGCTCAACTGGTAAAATGTCGAAATTGTTAGATCGAACGCTATTATCGGGTTTGAACCCCGACACCTCAACTTGTGTGTGAGTTTATAACGGTTTTGCTATTACGTTCTGTACCTCCACTTATGTGTGTGAATTTATAATGGTTTTGCCATTTCGTCAATCTACTGCAACAAAAAAATGCATTTTCCCCACAACAAGTGCTTAAAATTAGAGCAGGAGACGGTATTATTTTGTAAAAGTTAGCTCTAAAAAATATGTGAAACAAATCTTGTAATAATTAGACCTAGTAATTTACATTGGAATTTATATATAATCACTATTTTTTTCCTTCAAAAGGAACCTATACTTTGGTAGTAAACTAGTAATAGAGAGAGTTAATATCGTATCTTTGTTCCTCGTTAAAATATTGGCAGCTGCATTTAATTAGTAAATCAAACTTGGTGGAATTATATGAACCTACTTCTTGTTAATTGTCACCCTACGTTCTGATGCTATCCTGTTTTTTATTTGTATTTGTGTGTGAATATTCTTGTTTTATGTCTGGTTTATCAATTCCCACCAAAGGGCCTATAAATCTATCAAGTGATTGTGAAGCATATCGGTATACCAGCAACTTTGTACGGCATTGGCCACATTTTCAATATGAATTTCCAGTTAATCTTTTAGGTTTGACTAACAAGAAAATGGACCTAAAAATTAATATGATATGACAGTGGTCAGAAATTAAACAGGTTTCGTTTTTTGTTCCCAGTAGTTTTACTATCAAGACCTGCCCTAGCATTAATACTTTTTTAAAGAAAAAAATACGTACTACTAGTAGTGCATGATTTCTTAATTTGAAAAATTCATTACAGTGGTCCTGTAATTCGGGTTTGTTTGGACCATTTAAGACCATTTAAGCAATTAATTGTCCTTAAAAACATAAAGCTTGTGATATGATTTGTAGGTGAGTATGTTGAAAATGCAAGTTCCAGTTGCTTTAAGCTGTCAAAATGCCAAACATCTTTGGATTCCAAGGCTTGACATGCACAGATCTTCATATATAAAGTCGATGGTAATAAATTATCTGTGCTGATAAGTCAAAACATTGGGACATAGCTTTCCTGTTGAGCTTATGGCTCGAGAATTGAGAGTTGAACACCTTATCACCTTATTCACTCACGCCCATCATTTCAAAATCTACTGCTAGTAGTATCCATGTTAATTTCTATGACCTTCTTCTTTTTATTTGTATTTTGTTGTAATCTACCGTAGGGCACAAGATTTGATTGGAGAGTCTTTCTTAATAATGTTACAAGTTTTATTACGTTGAATTACAAAGATTTAATGTGTGTGATTCAATTAGCGAGTCGGTTAAAATCACAATGAGCCATCTATTATCTATGGTGCACATTTGGTATTATAGTAGAATTGCTGAAATTTCAGTAAACAAACCCACCATATATAATATTAAACATGGATTTAGATTTTGCAAAATCACCATGGTTTGTCATTATTTCATCGAATTCGTCATAATATCAAACGTACAATTAAGTATCGTTATATTATATATGAGAATAGATTTAGGGTCATGGTAGCAAATGTTCAAAGGATATACTAGTTAAGAAAACCATAAAGAAAATAAGTGATAATTAGTTCAGATAAAAAAAATCATGTTTTGTCAAATACTCCATGCAACAGTAGTAGAAACCAAAAGAATTGTTCCTTTAAGAAGAGGCCCCGAAAAATGCGCAATATTGTGTGTTGAAGATGTACAGGTACACATACTGATGAACGTTATGATGACCCCATAATTGAAAATGGTGGCCCCTCTACTTGAAGAAGAGCCAATCGTGTGGTCCCCTCACGTGAGCTAGACTTAAATTCACACCACGTGCTTCTGTTCCCTCGTGCCGGTCCCACGCTCCGCCGTACCGACTAGCATTTATTGGAGTCACATGGCCAAGCCTGCATCGTACCTTGCTCGGAGAACCTCAGCCGTCGATTCTACTCGCAGGGAGGGGTTTGACTCCCTCATTTATTCTTTTTCAATCTTTTGGCGGGGATCTATGGGGTCAATTTTCAACCTCATTTTTTCAAAACATAATTTATCCTAATACATTAAGCATTTTAAAATTAACAATTATTCTTTAAAAAAAAGTCTATTTATTTTGATTTCTAAGACATCGATTACATGCATTTTCATAAATACTTACTATTATTCATGGTCGTTCAAAGAGTGTCCTGGGGATACTCGTTAACCTTTCATATTTCTTAAAGGATCTTGTTAACAAGCTTTTTTATGACACTTGGTAAGAGTTTAAAAATAAAAACAATTGATAACTTTCATGTACAAAAAGTTGTTTTAATGTTTTTCGTAATTTCTAATTAGGGGTTTAAAAATTACTTACACATGAATAGAAAGTAAACAAACAAAAAGTTGTGTTGTTAGACCTTTTTGGATTGCAAAATCAATTCTCATAAACGCAACATTCATGGACCAAGAAGACATGACATTTCTATGCAGGACCCTTTTAACTTTAAGTAGAAGGTCAACAGTCTTTCGTGCTAAGAAGTTGAAAGTGTCAAAACCAAATGATATAAAAGCATGTTGATTGTCATAACACGTTTTCTCCTATTTGGCCACTTTTCTTGACGCAACTTTCAGAGTTGTCTGTCCTACCGTAAAACCCTTGACCCCTAATCTCACAAGTGGTGAAAACTCATGTAAGTCCACACATGCATGTTTTCCTCCTACCCATCCGTACATCGTAACATCCGCAGACCTAAATGTTGATCTTCTATCTAATGAGTCAATCAAGAAGCATACCTGTATTTCCCTCTTCACTGATAAAATTTCAAACTAATGTTTTTCACTTTAAACTTCTTATCAGATGCTCTTAGGATAGTTGCTAGCATATTTTTTTCTTAAAACTAATTTAATTCCTCATTGTTTTCTATTTTTCTCCTCCCATCACATCTTTAACATACCATGCTTATTAGTATAACATGCATTTTTATTTCTTTATCTCAAAGTGTATAGCGAGTGTATATCTGTCCAAATTATATTTTTGTTTTGAAATTTGCATACCTAAATTTGTGCATTATACACTCATTTGAGTTCCAATTCTAAGAAAAAAAACTAAAAATAATTCATTGACTTATCTATTGTAAAAAAAAATTTGTAAACCTTTATTGTAAAACTTTAAAATTGTCTTTCAAATATACTCAACCATTCCGTTGTAATTTTTTTCCCAAATATACTCAATCTGACCTTTTTTGTAAAACTTTAAAATTGTCTTATAATAAAGGGACTGTAATTTTGGCCCCTCCTTTTAATTGTGCAATTTTGATCCAGCATTTCAAAAAATTTGACAATTCAATTTGATGACATGATTATAAATTATTCACTCTTAGTCTCGTGTATCATTTCAAATGATGTTCGTTTGACTTTATATGTTTGGTCACGATTCATTGACACCCTGTTTTTTTAAGACTCTAAACAATCACACACTTCATGATCATGACAAGTCAACTAATCTATTATCATGTTATCAAATTAAATGGTCAAAATCATGGATTGTTTCAAAATTCCAATACACGTGACCAAAATCGTGCAATATGAAATGAAAGGATTAAAATTAGGGTTTTACGAAAACACGAGGATCAAAATTGTTTTTAAACCTAACTTTTTGAAAGTTTAGTGCACATATGATATTTGGTTAACTAGTTTACATTGATATATGAAATGAACTTTGATTTTTCTTTTAATATTATTAATTTACAAAGGTGAAGTATTTATCTTCCACTAATTGTTAAGGATTGATATACACTTTTTATTTTATTTGAAGGATGATGTGCATAATTTAAAGGGCTGATCAGAAACGACGGTATGAAACTTGGAAAAGAAGGAAAGGAACAGAAGAAAGTGTAAAGTAGTGAAGCATAGAAATAGAATAGAAGAGAGAAAGCATGGGAGGTGGGTAAGTAAGTGTATATAATATGTGTCTTGACTGAGTCTGTATTTTTCTGTTTCGTTTGTTCGAGTGGTCCACATCAACTCAAATAAGAGTAGTAAATGCCGATGCATGCTGTGTCTTTTGTACAGTTGTTGTTGTTGTAAATACTTATGAATGATAGTGTTATGATGAATAATAATAGTATTGGTTTGGTCTTTGTTGTGTTCCTCGTTACTCGGGCTGTTCCTCATCCTACGCTCCCGCTGACTCCGACATGTCCGTTCTGCTCCTTCTTCTGTTATGACCGTTAGATCCTACAAATCAACGGCTGTGATTTACGCTTCCCTATTCGCCGTCTTTCCCATGACGTGATTCTTGCTACACACTTTTGACACTCACAGCCATACTAACATTATAAACGGGCAAGGATATATTTGATATGAATATGATCACCAACGCACATGTACTACATTATTACCTTCCAGTTTTGTTATTCAGTGAGAAAAACCCAATCATCATGATCTTAATTAATTAGTTAATCCAGTTTCATACCGGTGGTGAGACAGAAGTTGTATGCTACCTACAATTGCATAGAGAGTGCAGGTATAGTATGACATGTTTGGATGAACTATGAGATTAACAGAATGACGACAACTCATTTTGATTTTGGTGTAAGCTACATTTTATAGCTTAACAAATTTAATCAAGTGGCTCGCTGTAATTTTTTTAATCTTATCGCTCTTCAAACAAGCATTAAGTGGTTTAGAGAGCTCTGATAATGGGATGAATTTTCATATGCTTTATACTTATTTATAGAATGATACGTCTTCATTGACTGGTTTTAATTTTTTACTCGATAGAGAACATAATATACTTGAATGTAACAAAAAAAACATAATATACTTGAATGGCTAAACTATGCATTTATTCCCTAATGATATGGCTTTTCAAACGACCATCCAATCAACTCATTTAAAATAAAACAATACCCAGTAGGTACTTTTCTATGAATTGAATGAATTACCTGCAGTAGGTGTGCATAGTTAAATATATATATATACTTTGCTATAGCAATATAGGACATGCATTGGAACGTGAACTATCATATATTTCAGAAGAGATATATTTCTAATTATAAAAAATAAAATAAAATAAACTTATTTTGCTTAGACAGTGCTTTGGCAATCAGTTGTGTCAAGTCAGGCCCCATGATTCAACTATTAAACTATAACATTTTGTGTTTATTTTAATAAGAGAAAATGAATTTATTGAAAGGGGGAATGTTTTCTTCACGCGAAACACTAACAATTAATCTTAGAAGGTCCAGTTGGATGGGCTCACATGTCACTCATAATATGAGCAAAGGGTGTTGCTAAAAAATAGAAGCTTTGTATTTAAAAATAATATATATATATATATATTTTTTGGCGGTGGAAAAAAATATTTAAACTTTAATATAATTGAATACAGTATTTTTAAAATATTTTTATTTCCTTCCAATATTGACGAATGGTTGGCATCCCAACCATACCCTTCACAACATGGACACACTTATGTTGAACCAAGATTTCTTGCATCTTGATGACTTTTCACAACCTGAAATTGTTGTTTATGAAATACATATCAATATCCTATTTGGTACTCATGATGCTCACTTGAAAAATTTGTATGTTATCTTGCGGTGGCCGTCATTTGTTCTGAAATCAGACTGTTTGTTAAAACCAACAAGAACAAATATATGGAGTAAATAACTATGACAACCAACAATCAAATGATCCAATTAACAATATTCAACCAACAACACATTTAACAACCTATGTGTATAACAAATCCACGTTCATAGTCAAAGATCAAGAATAAGAGAGCTGATGAGTAAACACGCAAAGATTGTATATTGATAATTAAGTGCCAGAAAGTAGTTATTTATATGCTGTATTCTACAGCCAACAACACATTTAAACAATATTCAGCCAACAACACATTTAACAACCTATGTGTATAACAAATTCACATTCATAGTCAAAGATCAAGAATAAGAGAGCTCAGGAGTAAACATGCAAAGATTGTTTATTGATAATTAAGTGCCAGAAAGTAGTTATTTATATGTTGTATTTTATGCACTTTTGTTATGAAAATGCTAGTTTATGCTCTCTCTTTTTATCTTAATCCATCCCATTGTGCAAGAAAATGCATGTCAAGACACTTAGCAAGCATGAAATCAACAAATATATGCAAAGGAAAGCTCGCGACAGCGAGCTTGGAGCGAAAAGAAGGCGAGCCAAGTCAGAGAGCACCATTTCTAGGATTCTCATTGCTTGCCACAGTGAGCCAGGGCGAGGCCTCAACAACAAAGCTCGCCACAACGAGCAAGAAGGGAGAAGAAAGCGAGGCAAGTCAGAGAGCCCCCAGTTTTACAAGTCCCTCGCATGCCACAGCGAGACCATGGCAAGCTCATAGAGAGAGGGGAAAGCGAGCAGAAGTTAGAGAGCCCAAAATCCATAGCAACATGGCTTTTCCACGGCGAGTCTAGCCTTCGCCATGGCGAGATAAGGCAGTTTCAGGAAGCTTGCTTACGTGGCAGAAACCCACTGGTGAAGAAAGGTCTCCTCGCCATGGCAAGCAAGATCTCACCCGACGAGATCTCACTTATCAAACATAGTATAAAAGTTATTCTCTCATTTTTATTCAGAAGATTATCTTGTATTTTTAGAGAGAGACAGTGACAAAATTTTGAGGAGAACCTAGGGCAAGAATGTCGTAGTGGAGATTCAAAAAGATTCATTGAGAGATCAAGATCTTGTGATGTATTCCAATCATTTCTTCCACTTTTGCAAGGCTACCATGACAATTAGTAGCTAAATCTCACCTTGTTGGGATTCGATGTAATTTATCAAACTAAGTATGTATTCTTTATGATCTAAGCAATATATGATTCTAGTTATTCATGATATTTGATGTTGCTCTTGTGTTTTATGCTTTGATCTTATGGATTTAGATTGTAATTGAAAAATACTTTTTGAATCTAGGTTAGAACATCATATATTAAAACCTAAATGCTAGAAATGGTTTTAGGTTTTGATAATTACATTATGTATCAAATCCTAATGCTATCAGATTGTTTAATAGGCTGAGAAATCGTCGATTAAACAATACGATTGAGCTCACAAAATTATTTATACATAAATGGTGTTGTCGAGGATATGTGGTAATATCGAGTAACAGATAGAATCTATATGCATGATCATGACGATATATGCAACGTATGGTCAATGAAGTCTAATCCCATTAGTTTTAAATCTCAGTCAAACCTCAGTTTACATACCACATTATAGTTCAATTAGGTTTTATCATAAACAATCATTTAAACCCTAACTTGAAATGATGATTATTGTTGAACGACTTATAATATCGCACTAGTTCATGTGGAAACGATATAAAAATACTTACTTTTGACAAATCTACATCTTTTACGTAGTTCAAACCAAATTGATATATGTCTAAGGGAGGGAGAGAACAATTTAAATAGCTCTCCAAGATAAAACTTAATTTCTACCCCTTTCAAGTCTCTCACAACCCACAAGAAGATTCTATGAGAAATCAAGAGAGAAAATGTATTCCTTTCTCTAACCATATCTCATCATCAAAGGTGTTTAGAATGTTTTCCCAACCTAAGAATTTCACTCAATAACACTCAATCCTTAGCCTTTAAGTTTCATAAAACTTATATCTTTTGGTCTTTTAAGATTGGTCTAAATAACGTAAAATATTGTATTTGGATATCCATAATTCTGCAATGTTGTCTAGCGCGGGAAAAAACCGCCCTTAACACCTTCCTAGCTTTAGCTACCCCAAAAAATATTTTTTTTATTTGAATATGTTGGTATATTTATTAGTTAGCTCTCTCAATTATATATATTTAACTACCACAAATGAATTTATTTATCGAAAATTAGTAGAAATAACATTTTTAATAGATATAGATGTATTTTGTCTTATATTTTGACATTTTTTTTAGCTCTTAAGCAATTATAAAGACAACTTTATCAAAAAAAATAAAAATTATCAAGACACTCAATATAATATTTATTTTATTTCTATATATTGAGCCCTCGTGGAGTGATGATTAGCTTTCCCTAGGGATGACAATGTGTATCTTTTACGCAGGGTACTATAGTCTATAATGCTCATTCTCATACCCACGTTTATAATAATCCCAATTCTCGATTACATCCTCACGAGCAATAAGTTTCTTGTTCGTCCCGTACACTATGGGCACATAAGCGCTCTTATCCGCGCCCCTTACCTGTACCTTAACAACAAAAAGATAATAAATAAAGTTAAACAACACATATTGAAAATATGATCTAAAATATTTTAAATCAAATTATAATACATTACACAACATGGTATTTAGCCAAATAAAAAGTATCAAAAGGGGAAAAATAAACAACTACATATTACAATAAATATCAAACATTTAAGATTAATTAACTAATTTTAGTATTAAAAAATTATAATTATGGTACATACAATACAATGTGTGGGGTGCAGGGCAGGCTGGACACTAAAGTGCATGTAGCTGCGCCACTTAAATTTGTAGGTAATTACCTAAATTGATGCCCAGACCAACAATGTGGGTATATATCCGGCTATTTTGGATGTCAGTTTGGATCCAATTGTCATCCCTAACTTTCCCGCTTCATAACTTAACATAAATAGCCCATCAAGGTAAACTAACATCAATAACAAGTGTTTTAATGTATTGATTAATCAATCAAAAGTAGTAAATTTTACGTAAAAAGTTGATTTTTATTTTAAAACAATTTTTTTTTTAGGTTCTTTAAACAATGTTTTTAAGTTATTTGTTATCACCACCCTTAAACAAATCATTCCCGTACAAATCATGCATCATGCTAAACTAACATCAATGTGTGAAAAATTAAAGAAATTATGCCCGTACAAATCATGTAGTAAAGGGAGATCAGAAGAAATAGAGTCAATGTAATTTTCATGTCAAGTCCAATAATTGAAGCGACTGGTGTGACACAAAAGGCAGAGACTATTTTCTGTAGCTCAACTAGGCCATCCAGGTAGGGGGAGAAATTCTCTTCTATACAGATTACAGACGTATTGATTAACATAGATGTCTGCATATAATTATAGACAAATAATGTATTTTACTAATTAAAAATTATCGAGCAGCAGCACACATATATGATATAAAATTGACAGTATTTATGATTAAAAAAAATGGTATGCTTACACACAAGTTAAGAAACTGAAAGAAGAATTAAAAGTAACTTTTTTATGTTAAAAAGATACAATTTTAAAATATTAAATACATCATTTTCATGAAGAAAAAAAACTTATTATTTACTTTTTAAACTTGTTCTCTAAAAGCATGAGTTAACATATCAATTTCATGAAGAAAAATATGAATTTGTTCGAGTTATAAAACGTATAATTTTCAAACGAGGTTTCATCAAAAAGTTAGTAATTTTAAAAATAAAAAGAGATATTAATAGATATTGTTTTTCAAGGGAATTATCAATAGATACCATCAAAATTTGGGGCCTAGTTTAGACTTATAAAACTGATTCATAGGGTAGTGTCTCCTTCTTATAAACTCTTACCAAAAATTTTATTTATCGGGATGTGAGAGTTGGGTTTTTCTCAATACACTCCCTCAAACCCAACAATTTTTTTGGACTTGGTACGTGGATAGATAGGTGACCATTGAATTCAACAATATATCATGTATGAAATTGTGGTTGGACTTAACACACTCTAACGTCGGAGAGAGAATAAATTTTGAAGTGGAAAGATATAAACCTCAGTATTGTCTCTTTTTTATTTTTAAGAAATATAAAAGAAATAATATTCATTATATATTATACACCCTTTAAAAAAAAAATATGAAGATACATGCATGCGTATTAAAGACTATGAAAATATAGTATCTTATATTTATAAAATCACCACAGATTTTATTTTTGTCAACAAAATCCCATAATTTATTTGGATTTTGGTAGAGGAGGCAGAATTGAAGAAAGGAAAGGGAAATGAAGGTGATATTGATATTCAGTGGCCGTGCGGCAAAAGCCTTTAAGCATGGCATGGTGGTACAGAGAAGATTGAATGTAGGGATAAGAAAAGGCTAAAAATAATAAGGTAATGATGAAAATATTCATTCATTCAATTCAAGGCATAACTTGTCTCGTGTCTGCAAAATGTGTATTTTTTAAATCAAATACTCATTTTGTCTTCTTCTATCTGTTTTCTTTGACTTGTCTTATGGGTACGTAGCAGGTAACGGGTCGGTTGGTTCACCGGCATCATCAGGTTATTCCATTCCCAAAATTTTATTTTACTTGATAATATTATCATACTACAAAAATTAAATACTTCCTCCACCTGTACATTAAATATATGTTTAGATTTGCCTCTTGCTTTTATCAAATATATATATGATAAAATGTTTCCTTGATCAATCTTATTTGACATAATTGTTATTTTAAGAGCTAAATGACATAACAATAAGCTTGATCATTAACATAAATGATAACTGTAAAATAACAAGATATTATGAATTACTCCATATTTAATTTCTCCCATTCATATTAATTTTGAGATAAATTTATATCCTTGAGTTTTTTAGATGTTTGCAAGTTTATATAAATTATATATTATATTATCTAATTATCATTTATTTATTTAATTATTGAAAAAGCCAAAATTATATTATTTAACTATTCTAGCTCAAAGAATAGAAAGGAAAAGTGTCACAAAGATAAAAGAAGTAAAAATAGATACACAAAACTTCAAAACGTCATGAGATGACCAAGACAGCCAAATGGGTTTATCCACCACTGATGTAAATGATAGGGATTTTTTTTAGCTTTGCCTTAATCTATCACCAAATTTAAACTTTTATATGATTGATAAATGATTTGACCAAAAAGCTTGTTGTTGCGTGTAGAACACCATATTCCACACAATACCAAAAGAGGCGCATTCAAAAAGTAGATGTTGGCGGTTTTTCTTCATCCCAAAGTCATATAAACAAAGAGAACAATCTGGGTTTAGGATGTAAAGATGAATCAAATTGACCTTTAATGGAAATCTATTTTGAATCAACCACTAATAATGACACAATAAGAGAAAATATTTTGTTCTAAATCAACTTTTAAGTGGCAAGGGCTCCTCGTCCCCATCTTTTGTTAACATTTAATTATTATTACTATTAAATTAATCTTTAATTGTAAAATTTCGTTTCACTTTTTAAAAGTCAAAAAAATTGTGTTAAAAGTCAACTATAAGTTATCCACCTTACTTACTTGAACTTAATCATATGAAATATAAGGCCAAGTTGATGGTGGTTTCTAGCCTTATGTTATGAAATTTTCAAAAAGAAAACCTAGTTTAAGTTGAGTTTCAATTTTTTATAGAGTTAAATCACTCTCTCTATCTTGTCTCACTATATATTTCCCGAATATAAAAAAAAATTATATAAATTTTTTAGAGGAATTTGTACTTCGTGAAAATTTCATTAAAGAGGGTTTCGCTCTATTTAACACCTCTCTTTTAATAATAGTGGTTGAAAGTGATGTCTTCTGAGGTGGTGGGACGATGGTTACCAAAATGGTGATCAACACACATAGGTGGCCGCAATGACAGTCAAAGTGATGGTGGGTGGTGGTATGAGTAGTGTTGGAGTGAGTCTGGAGTGGTTGTCTGCAGACATGTGGCTGCAAAAGTCAGAGGTGACGTCAAAGTGGTGGTTAAGAGTGACTAGAGTAGTGATGAGAGGCCGTTGATAGTCGAGTAATGGTCAGCAACCACTATCTTAATTTTAAAACAAAAATAATTATAAAACCTGTTTTTGTGGATTAGATATTTAAGTGAAAATTGTTGTTAAATTTATCTTAAAAAACATTTAGGTTTTTTCTAGGTTATCCTGAATGAATTTTTGGTATTTTATCAACAACCAATTAATTATCAATCGCATAATCAAATTTGTAACAAGTGCCCTAAAAATTAGAGGACTTGTTAAAAAAAAAAAACGAAAGTAGAAAATTTGGATTGAGAAAAATAAATCGTGACTCCAAAAAGTTGAATGCAACATTTTCCAACACAAAGTTTCTACCCATGTTCTTTTTAATTGCTACATTTTGACTTTTTACATAAATTATGACAATAAATAAATCTTATTACTTTTGATAGAATAATTTATCTTTTTTCTATAATAGTCTTATTAATTTAATATATTATTTCATATATTTCTCTTTTGCGAAAATTAATTAGAATATTTTTGATAAAGCAACGTTTAATGATGTATTGAAATTTGAAAATAACAGTTAAATAAAAACAAAGAAAAATATTTGTATTCTTAAATAATGTTCTAATGACATTTTTAACATTTTCCTTGAAATATTATGCGGTGTTGTTGCTTAACTACTCCTTTATATATGTACGATGGTTAGGTGTATTTTCTTTTTATTTTTTATGTTTATATATTATCTTACACCTAATGGATCAGTATAGTTAGTTGAAAATAGAAGCGTTTTGCATAAGCTAATTTTGGAACATGTGAATGAGTAAGTAAAAAGCACCATTAGTGTGGTGTGAGTCAGTGCTTATGTCTCTTTTTTTCTCTCTCTCATAACACTAATAAATGTGCTTCCCTCTCAGCTAGCTATATATAAGAAGGTATGTGAAGGTTAGGGTTTGCATCAAGGGTGAGAGTGAGAGTGAGAGTGAGAGTGAGAGTGAGAGTGAGAGAGAGAGTTGAAGGTGTCTGTCTTATTTGAGGGGAATGTTGGCTGGCTCGAGGCTTTTCAGTTTCACAAAGGAAGTTCAGTCTTAATTGTATGAACTATAAGGCTTCGGACCAGGCTTCATTCCCCTCAAAATCTTAATTGTTTCTTCTTGTTCATCTTGTGAGTCTATCCCTATTATATATGAAATCATCTATATCTACCTATTTAGATTTGTAAAGATCAAAGAGAAGCAAGAGTTAGGTTGAGAGGAACGTTGTCTGGCTCGAGGTGATGGAGATGGAAGAGTACTCTCTACTCACTCATCACTAACTTTCAATCTCGGACCAGGCTTCATTCCCCCCAGCAAACTTTTGCTAGCTATACTTCCATTTCCTAATTTCAACGTAGTATCATTTTCTTCTCTTGGTTTGGTTTTGGTAAGGTTTTCTGCTCCTTCTCATAGTTTCTGTCACATAGATATGGTTAGTTTGTCAGGTTAGAATTTTCTGCTCAAATTATCAGCTCTTGTATATTTTGTTTTCATCACCATTCAGCTTATCTTATATTTTGGTTTATTGTGAACTTTATAATCAAGCTTAGCTTCTTCAAAGCAGTAGTAATTTCAAGCAAGAAAGAAGAGTAATATAATTTCCAATGAGTTCATCATGATATTGATGTGTACTTTTATAATGATATTTTTGCATACGGTTTTTAAAAAAGTTTTCTGGATCTGAAACTTTTCAGAGATCTTCAGATTATGGGATTTAAGAAGAGGAACAGTGGAAATCTCTCTAGTTTTCTGGTATAATTATTATTAGTAATGACAGTAACTTTGGTTAATATTGTCACCAGGCCCCTACTACCTCTCCCTCCTCCGGTGCAGGAACAGGAATGTTTGTTTTCACGTGGGCAAGCAAGTAAGCATAAACAGTGCAAAAACCTATCACAAGTGAAATTCTTTCTTATCATCTGTACAAACCATATAGCTACTACTCATAGCTAGGTCTTTCAATAACAGTAACACTATATATAATTCACATGAGATGAGATGAGATGAGATGAGACGAGGGACTCCATTTCCCAGATCCACCCTTCATTATTTTTTAAATAATTAATGTGAATTAATGAATATTGTACTTCAGGCAAATTAACATATGCCTAGTAATTAATAGACCATAAACTATTAGTATTGTCCACATACATATAAAGATAAATAAAAAAAATGATGTGAGCATTAGAAAGATAATGTACTATATATAGTACTGGTGAATTAATTAATTAATATGCTAATTGATGTATTTGTTGTGTAGTGAAATGGAAGTACTCGTCCTGATGATGATGAAGTATTGATTGAAAGTTGAAAGAAGTAGGTGAGATTAGAGATGTATGTGGAGGTGGAACAGTTAACGAGAAGAAGGGATGAACATATAATATCATCAGGAGAAGCTAATGTAGGTAGCTAGGTATCTGTGTCCTGTGATGATCACCATCTTGTTAGTAATTTCCAAGAGAGCAGAAAAAGAGTATGACCAGCTTCCATTGTGATGCAATGACTACTTGAGTTAGATAAATTTATAGATATATATCTGGAAGATGTATAAGATGATGCAAAACTAAGGCTCAAAATAGGGAGAAATTAATAAAAAGAAGACAGTACTGTATGCTTCTGGATTTTCTATTTTCAATGTATTTGTGTGTGTTTTAGTGTAATGTATTTATGGAGCTTTTAAAGTTGTTGAAAAATCAGAAGCCATGTTTGGAAAAAGCTCATATCAGCAATATTATCAGCTTCTTCTTCCTCTCCACCTCGTGGAGTCAGATATCTTTTGGCGTTTCAAATTGAATGACTGAAAACAATTTCTTGGGAGAGAGAGTGAGTAATATGATAAATTAATACACTATCTGACATATCTTGGGAAATGAAACTGAGAGAAAGACACACCTATTTTCATGATAAAAATAACAAGTAGTGTTATTGCAATTGCATTGCATTGCACTCTCCTTAATTTATTTGTTGTTGACAGCTTCTTCTTGAATTTATTACCATTTGAGGTGATGTGTTTCTTTCTTCACTGCAACCAAATGCCAGCCACGAACACAAATACTATTAATTTCTCATCACATATTTCAAACTTCAAATTTCAGTTACATTCGCATACAATAATATTTAACATAAAATGCACAATGTTTAATCCCATAATAACACAACAAAGTGATAGTTAAACATTTATAATTTTCTATTTTTTCTCACGTCAACCATAGTTTTATTTTTTTTATTTGTTTACAGTCCTTATATAAACAGATTTTTATAACTTTACCAACTTATAGCATTATATGTATGCAAATGAAGCATCGTCTATATATGTGGTACAATTCAATTCACTAGTTAACTTCTTTTTCTTAAATGACAAGCTATGAAATAATTGAATTAATGAAAATATAGTGCAACTAATGGTGCAGTGATAAGTATATATATATTGAGTGCTTTTTTGTTGAAGGAATGTATATTGAGCACTTGTATAAGTTCAACTATTTTGCTGCTGTTAATTAGAGTTTCTAAAGGGGAGGTTTCTAGCTCCTATATGGTACTAGAACAAAAATGTCATGGTGCCCCCATTATATTTTGGTTTCGTTATGTATTACATTTATTTTGATTGTAGTGTTGGAATTTTTTAGGTGAGTTGGTCTGACATGGATAAACAGAAATCCGAAGGAGGGTTAGGGGTTCGGTATTTGTGCCTTTTCAATATGAGCCCTTTTTTTTTTTTAACAATTCAATATGGGACTTCTTGTAAAATGGAGATTGAAGGGAAGTCCTTGTGGGTAGGTTGCTTCTTCACCAACGGGTAATCGCCCTTGTACAAATTGTAGATATTCGGTTTGGTGGTGAGATGTTCCCTTGTTGGATGTTTTAGTTGACTCGGGTTCTAACCGATTCTCTAAAGGGGTGATGGACAAGGTAGAGAATAGGTGTTGAGTTTTCTGAAACATACGTGGATAGAGAACTTGGTCTTATGTTTAAAATTCCACAAGTTAGTTTTTGATTTTTGATTAACAACATTCTTTTGTTGGTGACATTGGCCGTTGTAGTTGAATCGGTGGGTCTGAGATCTCAGATTGTGATATGCAAGATGTTTGTCGAGAAACGTTAGTTGCTGGAGAATTTAATAACCCTGTTGTGGAATTTTTCTTTGTTTTTAAGGAAGACGCTACTCTTCAATTCACAATCTTAGTGAGTTGTACTCTGCTCACTCGACCTATTATATCTCTCCGATCCTCTTGAAGCTTTCAGGACAGGAGATTAATGTCTTAGTTGAGCTTTTGAAAAACTCACTTCCTTCTAGGGTTATTGTGTTCTCTTGGCAATTGCTATTAGATAGAGTGTCTACTATTTGTGCTAATCTCCTTTGTCAATGGTTAATAAGCAAGTTTCATGGTTATATTATATTTTTTGTGATTTATTGCATGATATACATCAAGTCATCTCTCCGTCACTTGTGAGTTTCTCTACAGGTGCGGTATGGTATCTTTATGTAGTTTTCGGCTATGTTTGGCCTAACTTATTTTAGACTTCTCTACTCCTTAAAGTAAAAGTTGGGATAAACAATTGTTTTGAAAAGCTTTTGATAAGAAAAGTAGTGTACTTTGTGTGGATAAAATGGAAATTTTTATGTACAGCGAAAACAATTTCCCGAATTTATCCCGAAACTTGTTTTTTAACTGTTTATATGCACTGCCTACCTGATGGCCATAAAATCCGGAAATTAAGTGGGACCAAGATTTTGTTGCTTTGAGTTTTCTTTAACTAAAACTGTTTGGATTGGCTTATTTTGAGCTTATGTGAGCTTATCTACTAACATAAGCTCTTTCAAATGCGTTTGGGTAAATAATAAAAATAGCTTATAACAATTTCATAAACCGCTTATACCATATTTTAATAAGCCATAATTTTGAGCTTACCACATTGCTTATACGGAGCTTATGCCAATATATATACCCCCTTCGATACTCGCTTTACCTTTTTTTTCAAAGCCTATATTTTTTTTATTATATACATGTCTTTTATACGTTGGTGATGAGTAGAATGCCTAACTAGAATACCTTATTCTTTAATTAACACACGTATCTTTAATTAATCTATATTTACATTTTTTTTTACAAAGTGTATATACATATATGATATAGGTTAAACTCATTCAATTTATACACATACAAATACCAGGTAAATTTTTTATAGTTGTTTTGTTTCTTCTCTCGTGCATTTTTTCTTATAATTTTTTTTTTCCTTTAGCTGATATTTTTTTACAAACAAATTTATTGGAAAGGAGAAAAGTATAAAAAGTACTTAACTCACAACTTGAGAAAATTATATGATATTTTTTTTCAACATGATCTATGACTATTAAACTTTTACATACGTTTGATTATTATATATATAATTCTTGTGAATGTCGATGTTTTGATTATTTAATGTTAATTTTCTTCTATTCAAATATTGATAATTTTTTATTTATATTAAAATTATTTTTATTTTTTTTACAGCATTTTAGTCGTGGTTTGTTTCTTTAATTTTTTAAATTAAACATATTTTTTATATTTTATAATTGCTTATGTAATGACACATCCAAACAGTTCAATTTATGTAAGTACTTTTTAGCGCACATATCCAAACATAAATAGCTTATCGAGTATAAGAGCTTATGATGTAAGCTCTAGTCTATAAGCTCTAATGCAATAAGCATCTCTATAAGCTATTTATCCAAACAGGGCCTAAGCCTTCGTGGAATCTCGTGAAAATTTAATTCACTTGATTCAGTAAAGTCAACATATGAAACTTTTCTATCTAAAGCAAGCTTCATAGTCTGATCTAAAGCAAGCTTCTCGCACTAAATACCACAATACTTTTTTAGTCTAAAAATCTGGAAGAGGAATCAAAACAGGATGAATTAAAATGAGAGGATCGATTTCGTGAACATGTAAAAGTAGGAGAACCAAAATTGCGATTAAGTCATCTAAATATCTCATTAATTTATAGTAAATTTTATTATTATCCTAATTTTTTATTAAAAAATAATAATAATATTGGATCCAACGAATATTAATTAGAGATTGATTTTAAATTAGACAAAAAATATAGTGATTTTATAATAAAAGATGGATCCTATCCGACTATCCCCTATATCAAACACTAAATCACATCTATTGATAGAAAGATCTTCGTCAAATACCAAACTTTGCCTTTTTTTAGGAATTCCTCATACTCATATCCAAGGCAGCTTACCACAAGCACCCCACCCCATACGACTAGTTGAGGTTCACCTTTTTAATCAAACAAAGTCAGTATAAGTAGTAGAGGCTTCATAGCTACGTTCATTCGAAGAACCAACCTTTAGTCAATAGGAGCCCTACTTCCCTCTTTGCGGCCTCATCAATTCAAAGCGCAAACCCATTTCTTTATGAGTCATCAGGCGGAGCGCACCTTTGGTACTTCAGTAGGGCGAGCTTTTTGATAGTGACTTCTGCAATTGGTAAGGCGACGAAAGAAAGGCTACTTCAATCTAGGAAACTCGAGAGGGTCACCTTAGGAAGCGTTTGCCAGTAACCAAAGCGTCATTCCTTCCTTTTTTTTTTGATTATGTCGTGAAGCTGACTGAATCCAATCCATAAACCCGGCAACAATTTATTTAAAACATTTTGATCCATTTATGTAATTTAAAATAACACCATAGTTTTTGCCTAAAATAAATAAGATCATAGTTTCTATAAAAATATTTTATCAAACGTCTTTTAACCTATAAGTAGCTTTTGAACTCGAAAAAAAAAAACTGAAAGTGTCAAACAACTATACTATAACTGTTTTTTCAAGAGCTCTTATATTTAGCTGTAGTTGTAAAGTAACTTTTAGAGTGGCAGCTCGCTATGCCACCGGATTTGTTTTGTCTGTTCTTGGTTTAACTCTTATTATTTGGCATGCGGTGTTCTGGGAAAGTGATTTTTGGATAAATTTCATGGGGTTCTCTTGGTATGAGTGGATACTGGATAGTGGAACTTTTATCTTGTTTGCACATATATGGTTCGGGTGATTATTGGTTGCTTTGTTTCCGTTCAGTTTTCATCGATTGTTTTGGCCTGTTATTTGCCTGCTTTTGTGCATAGTTTTGCTAAATGAGGATAAATGAAACCAACATCTGTTGAGACGTGAAAGTTTCAGGTTCAATTCACCTCGATACCAATTTCAGTTGGTTAATTTTGGCTTGTTAAAAAAAAAAACATCTATGGAGATGTGAAGGAACCAGTTAACCAGATGGTGCAGGCTACTGCATTGAATACATGCATGGCTGTACGCCCAAACAAATGCAGATATTTCTCAGCACTAGGCTAGTTGGATACCTTCTTCTATCGGTGTACTCAAGTGTAATATAGATGCAACAACATATGAAAAGTCCAATTTTTTTGAAAAGTTCACGAATTCAATTATGTTCAATTCATGCAATTTGTGCTGGTATGCGTCACGCATAATTCAAAGATTCTGAAACCTAAAAGGAATCCGTCAAAAAGAAGAAAAAAACACAAATGGAAGAAATCTGAGTACAGAACATGCAAACAGATTATCATGCACCTTTATCATTCATACCAATAGTATATATATAAAGTAAGGTTTTTTATGTCACGTGTCACTTTCACATTCATTCTCAATATTTTTATTATTTTTTCTATTTTTTTTATAACTAATATTTTATTTGGCATAAATATCTCAACAAACTTTTGATCTTATCCAATATTTTTATTTAAATTTTTATGGAATTTCTAATATTTTATGTGAGCAGAAATATCTTAACAAACTACATATAATACTTTCAACAAAGTTTATTTATTTGATGATAAAAAGGTTCCAATTTGTTTGTTTTTTTTAGGAAAAGAAGCTTCAATTAGTTGCTAAATAATCGATTAGCACCGTGTCATTCGATTTGTTTTTCTTTTTGAGTAAAAAAAAATCTTAGATTAGTTATTATGTTATCTTTTAGCATCATGTTCTAATTCAAACTTTAACTATAAATCTAGGTACTTTTTTTTTATTTTCATTTTTTAATGTTGTTTTATTTTACTTTATCATAGTTTATTACAATAAATTTATTATTTTTTATGATTTTCAAATTTTTAGTATTTTTTATTTTTATTTTTTATGTAAAATAAATGTCTCACCAAACTACATATATTATATCTTTTTCTTTCTATTAAAGTTTTTCGTTATATTTTATCTTGAAAACCTAATTTTTTTAAATTGCTTAAATTATTTGTTATTTCTTTATCTTTTACTATCATATGTCAATTCAAATTTTAACTGCTCACATATTTTTAAGACTATAAATTAAGGGATTTTTGCTAAACAACTACCCACATAATTTTAGCACAAGTAGAATTACACCTTTGAAATCAACCTTTCTCATTCTTCAGGTTTGAAAATATCACTTCTATACAAAATTTTATTCACTTTTTTATATACTATTGATTATTTTTTTCCATAAACATTATTAACATTATTCACACTCTAAATATAAAATGTGGAGACTCAAGATTAGGATCATTAGAATGTGGAAAATGTCAAATTTCAAAGAGATCACATATATTTAATCGATGTGATTTTTATGGATGATAGAGCATGAATGAATTTTTTTTTCTTTCTTAACTTTTACTAACATGATTTCACATTACCTCAATTATTTTCCTATGCTATAATTATTTAATTTTGTTGTTGGTTATATTCCAGGGGATCAAAATTCAATGCATGGTGTGAAACGTCAATGTTACAAAATATCAAACTATGTTTTTATAAAAAAAAAAATATATCAATCTACGTTGATTGATGTAATATGTTACGAGATGAAAAGTATCTTTATTCGTTATACTTTTATTTGGGTAACCATGATATAGGTACACAAATTCCAACGCCGTTAGCGATGACTAATCTCCGACAAGAATTGGTGGGGTACAGAAGGTGGGTTCTTCCCTTTTAATCATTTTTTTCCATACGCATGAGCCACGAAACAAACCATGACCTCGTGTTTAAAAGGTACCCAAAACTCTTACTACTTGGACTAATTCATTATTGATTTTGTTACATCTTTTATTCTTGCATTGGACATTCATCCCACCATTTATATTTATTTTTAAATATTATTATAAATGTAAAAAAAAATTTATAGTGCTATAATTCAATTTAATATACTTACATGTGTATCCGTGGACACAAACTTATTTAATATCTAACCCGGACAAGGTCGGGCTCTAAACTAGTTTTTAAAGAAAGGGAAGAATAATTCAAAGATTAATAAACACGTTAAGTCGCTCGAATTGGAGGAGAATCATGGGTTGGACCATTGCAAGCCACATGCTATATGAATGATTTAGATCCATATCTTTTTCATCCTGAAACTTGGAGAAAATCTAGAGTAAGGAATAAAAGTTGATAATCTTTTCTTGATATCGACGGATCATCACAAATGCTTCCCATTTCAACGCTTACCACCTCTATTAGTATATGTTAGAAAAACCACAAGAATGATTTTTGTGTAACATTACATTATATATTTAAGATCAAGGGAGAAGTAAAAAGTATTTAACAAAAATTGTTAAATTAAAAACAACTTTTTATCAAGCGAGATAAAATATATATAAAAAAAAAACCTTGGAAGCTGTTTTTTAACTTGCACAGAGCTCACCACACACACACTACGTATACAAAAAGCCAAGACCCATGAACATATACATATCAGTGGTTTTTTTCCCTCTAATCTCATTTGGGTGTTGGTCGTATAACTATGCAGATTTGAAAAAATGAAAGGAAAAAAAAACATAATACGCCGGGTTGCAATATACACAGCCTAGGGTGTTAGACGCAACAGTTTTCACTCATCTTACATTAGCTGCTTTGTGGAAGTGTGGAACTATACCTTTCTCTATATTTTTTGGAAATGACCAAAAATGGTCCTATAAAAGAGGACTGGAGTGCAAAAACCCAAAGTTGGGCAACTATTTTAGAAGGCTGAACGAGAAGTGGATCTTAAGAAAGATTGATGGCTATGTCCTTGAGAAGAACTTTTCTTTGAGATGTATTAATAATGCCCTTGCATTCTGCTTCTAATAATACCTCTGTCATTATAGCAGCTGCTTGTCCTTTAGGCTCATCTTCTGAAGTCCTCCTCAACATGAATACCTGAGTATAGCAAATAAGAGGCAATGATATCAATCACCACATATAAGAGCGAAATTTGCTGTGTTCACTATTCTAATTAGATTTACGTTTGAAAAGCTCCTAGATTCCTAATGGGAATCCACAAACACAACTGAAGAGGTACCAAGAGGTAGAAAAATATGGAAATGAAGTTTATTACAAAAACATTAAAACGTATCATTACCTGCCCACGATGAGTTAACTCTATGTAGCCTGGTTGTAGGATAAATGGTTCCCCATCTATTTGAACTGGGAAAGGACTGGAAGAGTGTATCTTGATGACTTTGCCTTGAGCTAGCCTTCTTGCTTGTGAAAGTCCAACCTACGGGGCAAATCAAACATTACTATTTACTAATTTACCGTAAATGTCTTTTATCTGTTTCATAAGAATTTGCTAAAAAGAAAGAGTGAAGTTAGTGTACAAATAGTAAATACATTAACCTCCTTTTATTTTTGGTGATGTAAGAGGGCCGAAGCCCAAATACATTAACCTCTTGTGATAGCTTTAACAACTTTCAAAATAATTATTTCAACAGACAGAGGTTTGTAAAAAGAATTGACAAAGACACTTGGTTCAGTTGGTTGCCACGATAGTATTGAACTTTCTTACTTAAGGATGCTAATAGTGAAAACAGTTCATACATCCGATTAAACTTGAAAGCTCAAATATACTGTATGGACACATAAGCCACAAGACAATAATCAACAATCAACATTATTCCAAAACTTCGATTGCTTCATTGATTTATTCATAGACCTTCGTTGATTTATTCATAGGTCCTAGGTTCAAACCCAGACAAAGGAGGAAAAATTAATTAATCTAGCAACTAAGCACTAACATTTGCCATTGAAAAAAAAAAGTCTGCCAAATAACTTTTCCCCCCTTTTTTTGATGTCACAGTTTAGATCAGTTTGGTACTTCTGATAACCAGATTACTACATTTAATGACTAATCTATCTACTCAGTCCTCTCATTAAATACCTCAAGAATTCAGCTAAATGTAATCACATCAGTATTTTTAAAATATTAGAATAATTAAAATTACCAGTATTGTTATGAAGACTTGAGTTTATACTTCAGAAGTGCATTAAGATTAACTGATTAAGTATCCTATACCTGAAGTTTCCCCAGGTGCCATGCTCCACAAACACATACTACCTCAAGCATCTTGTCATGCATGGATTGAAGACTGAAATCATCATCATCATGCTCATAGTCATTTTTCCAAAGATCTACTCCACCCATGTAGCTCCCAATATTAAGCACAATTAAGCCTTCTGAGTCCTGCATGAAAAAAAAAATTTAAAATAAAGCTTTACATATAAATTTATAGAAGGTGGTATTCACAGTGTAAAAAAAATAAAGCTTAATTTATCAGCATCGGTAATTAACCTTGGGAATCTCAATGTCTCTTCCGTCCACTTCAAGCCATACTTGCCATGGCAAGTCAGCACATGTTCTGTCCATAATGTCTCTTGCTCCTTCTTTTGCGTATCGTAATTTATTAAAAAACTGTCAATAGAATTACCATCAGATATAAATATACCCAAAAGTGAAAGCTTTTCAAGCATTGCATAAGTTAAACAACCTAGATAAGACTTATGAGAATTAAAACATAACCAGAAGTCTTCAATAAAAAAAAGGGTAAAAATGAGGAGATAAACATGTATAATTTGTTAAAATATCCATAGCGACATTGATAGCCATCCACTCATCATCACTATGATCTCTCCTGGTTTCCATTTAGAGGTATGATAAACAGCAATAAAAGGATAATTCTGAATGTTTCAGTAAACTGCATTTAGCACCCTAATGCCAATGAGGGAAATTTAGGATAAGTCTAAGCTTTTGGCATGAACAGAAGTATAATTTTTACTGAATACTGCCCAGCCGTAAAAATGGTCATGTAAATAATAAGCATTGAAAGAAAACAAGAGAATTGACGTGGTCTAACATGAATAGATGTTTTACAATGATGGAACATCAAGGAGGGAGAATATGTACCTGGCTACTAAACTTTTCAGGATTTATCTCTCGAGTAACATGAAATTCATATGCAACCTTTGCATCACATCCAATTCCTATAAAAGTAGGTTGGTGTCAGTATTTCTTAATAAATAATCGTAGATAGTTTTTGTTTCAGTGAAGTACCTAGGTAGTTCATCATGGATTTAGTTTTCACTTTATGTGGTTTTCCTTCAGAGTCTTCTTCTGCAAGTTTAACTTCCCAACGATCTAACATAGTAACTGCTGCAATGCTAATGTCATGTAAAAGCATGGTCAGCCCGCCCTGTCCATCCAGTGCAGAGAAGCCTCCTCCCCAATTCATAACCCTGGACAAATCATTTCCAGTGCCTAGGGGAATAATTGCAACAGGTGGAGGTGACTCAAAATTGTGTTTTTCTATAGCATCGAGGACCCATGCAACAGTGCCATCCCCACCACAAACCAATACTCTAAAATATGGTACACTTTTGAACAATTCCAGACCTACCTCGGGACCTTGAGAAGCACTCAATACAAAGACCTACAGTAAAATACCAAACCAGAACATGTCCATTGAGACTATGGTATGAAATGAAAAAAAATAAAATGTCTAGACAAGTATTGCTAAAATACGAAAGAAAGGAGAAAGTCATTTTCATCAACCATTGCTCTTAAGAATTATTTAGTGGGATTCGTTGAAATATTGTTTATGATAGAACATTATGGCATAATTTGATCCATGTAGCCGACCCCACTTAGTGGGATAAGGCTTGGTTGTTGTTGTTGTTGTTCTCAATGAAACATTGATCTACAGTATATTCATATCATACAGTATCATAAGGGCACAGTAATTTTAAGCACCTTTTTTCAAAAGAAACCCTATTGAGGAGAAAATTAACAGATACCAATAATAAAACACAGTCTTGAATTTTTCATGCAGCACATTACTGATATAAAAAACAAGCATGCTTAATTTTTTCAATACAGTTTGACCTTGTTTTAGCTCCTTTTTGTTGACTTTTCACCGTCAACAGTTTTTAAGAAGATTAAATACTTGATACAAACACCAAAACACACACTTGTAAACATTCACAAATAAGGAACAGATTATGATAACATGCCAAACAAGTTTATGCAATCAGGAATTATAGGACTCATGACATAGCCACAGGGTCATTGTCAGAAGAAAGTTTCATTATTAAGTAATTCTAATTTTTTATATCAATGCTTAATAGTGCAATTACAGATTACAACCTTTTACTTTTTTATAAATGTTTTTCCCTCTCAAAGAAAAGAACAGGAAATTTCTACTATAGAATTTTACTTGCAAAAAATATTTTATACTTGAAGGTCATGAATCCAGTCATTCAAATCACATAATGTTAGAGTCAGAACTCTCTCCATCTTTCCTCTCCATTACTGTAGTTTTGAAGTGTATATTAAATAAGTGGATCCACCAAATTTTTCACATTATTGCATCTATATTTCCAAAACTTTGGTAATGGACAAAATGGAAAGGGTGAGAAATGGAGTGGATCTTGACTCATAATGTTAAAGCCAACAGGGCACAGTCTGAACAATATATAGAATTAAAATCTTCTATTACAAGAAAGTGTATAACAAATAATAATTTGTTTATTAAAAATGTGAAGGTAAGCAAATATTAGCATGCTGCTCAATAACAATTTTGTATTACAGAACATTATTACTAGAAAAAGAAAGAAAAAAAGTTAGACTGTTAGATTGCAACTTTCAGTCATCACTCTGCATTCCAATCCAAAACAGACTAAATCTTAAGAAACAGATTTGTTATAATACTCCCTCCGTCCCTGTATGTAAGCCCCCATTGCATTTTTCACATTTCTTAAGAAAAGTTGTCAGTGTAATTAATGTGTCTGTTTTGTGTGTTAATATTACCAAATTGTCCTTTGTCTGTATGTGTATTAAATTTGACTTTTCATATTCCAAGACAAGTTAGTAGTATTATTAATTAGGGACATGTTTAGGAAAAAAATAATAAATGCATCTAGTAATTTGAAAAGGGGTTTACATTTAGGAACAAAAATAAAGTCAAATGGGTGCTTAGATATAGGGACGGAGGGACTATATTCAAGGCAGTATGAAGAATAGATTAAAGGTTGGAATCAAGTTATTCCTGATTTAAGATCACAAAATTTAACTTCTAATCAAGCACACTCATAAATCATAGGAACCAATCTCACACTTAAAACATCTAGAAGACATAATTGCACTCTGCTTAATAAAGATGCTAGCCACTACTTCAATAGAATGCATGTTTGTTAATAAGAATCAAGTAATCACCTGAACAGGATTTAGTAGCATATTCAATCTTCTGTGAAGAGAAGGCCCAAGCTGCCCACCACTTCTGGTATTGATGAAGACCAAAAGTGGCCTAGCATCTTTTGGCAAATCAACCAACGTGTATTTCTTGTTTTGGCTAGGGGTAACATTTAAACCATTCCCTGATACTCTACCATTGTTTGTGGGGTCAAAGAGCTTCCCATCATTGTGCTTGTTCCGCTTAAGACCGTTCAACACATATTCTAATAATGTTGGGTCAGCAACGGCTGAACCTCGTGACTTACCATTAGTATGACAACCACCTCCATTTTTATTATGGTTACGCCGCTTTCTAATCTGACCACGAACAGAAGAGGTTATAATAGAACTTAGTTTTCCACCCTTTTGATTTTCATCAACTTCTTTGACACAAAGAGGAGAGAGGATAATTGGCCTCAAAGAACCCAAATCACAAAAATCACCAGAATCTCTAGTCAATTTGTTATGACATTTCACATGAATGAGGCGCTGACACCAACGACAATGCCATGTAGGAGAGGATTTTACAAACGGGACACCACACGCTTCATCACAGTAAAAGCAGAAGGCAGACATCTCATGATGATCATCCACGTTAACCCATCTTTCTGACCAATGGTGTCTAATATGACTAAACCCTGCCTGAGCCACACATTTACAATCCTTTGCTGCAAACGGAGAACAAAGGAAATGAGCTGCGACACCGCAAACCGAGCAACGATGGAGAGGAGTACGTGGTGAGGCTGTTGAACCTAAATTTTGAGAAGGCCATAGGGAAGTCAAACAGAAACAACAAGTGGATGGTTGTTCCCCGTAAGTAAAATCTTCAACCCACAAATGATCCGACAGAGGAACTTTAAATTTTTTCCAAACTTTCTTCTTTTCCCTGGCAGCAGCTTTAATCCAATTCAAAGACGCTCGTCGCTGCCACTTGAGAACAGCGTATATGACGGCTACAAGTCCAAATGATCCAGTGATCAGCCATCCAAAAATAGATGCAATCGAAGCATCAGGGCTTGTGAGAAACCTCAAAATTACAATTCCCAAATCGAACATGACGAAACTCATTCGTTTCAACTTAGCTACCAAAATGTACAACCTGATCATTCAATAAGAAAACTCAATCATTGTTATAGATAACGGATAAGTTAAAAAATAGATAAAATCAATCTGAGTCACAAAATAACTGAAATTAAATATAAAGTATGGGGAGCAAAATGGACATTAGTAGTAGTAGGGTAGGAAAAAAATTAATATGACAGTTGGTTATTCTAGAATGGGGTTCACAAGGTGGATGCAGTGTCCATAAACATAGAGAATCATAAATAAAATATATAAAAAAAAAAATGTAGAGATGTTAATTATGTGTATGTCTGGTTTGAATTTTGACATGTTTGGATGCCCTCAATCAGAATTGATTTTCTCTCTAGAATTGATTCTAACTAGAGTCCAAACTTGATTTTATACTCAAGTAATTTACTGTTCAACTCACTCACTTTTGCATGAACGTAGTGTATGTTTGATTCCATTTTGGATTAGTCAAAATTGATTCTGGAGATGTATAACTGATTTTGACATGTTTGGTTTCTCTATAGTAAAATTGATTTTACCTCCCGAATGGATCCTACTTCAAGCTAGGAACTACTCAAATTGTTTGTTAAACTAGTTTTGAGATCAATGTAACCAAACATAAAACACTTCATTTTCAACTGAATTTTAACCAGAATCAATTCACTCAAAATCACATAACCAAACAAACTTTGAAAAAAAAAAAAAAAACCACCCTCTGAGCTAGCTAATCAAACGAAAAATCAAAATTTGGTTATACTATTGCATCATTCGGTGTTCATAAATCATGTGATATAAGAATAAGAATAAAAAAGCGAGTAATACCTAAAAAAAAAAAATGATGATGAAAATATAAAAAAGAAATTGTAGGGCACGGAAAGTAGTGTTGCAGAATTGAAAGATAAAATTATGAAAAGTGAATTAAGAATCGTTGCACCTAATATTAAAAAATGGTAACAGATTCAGAATCCAGAGAAAGGAATAGAAAGATGAGAGACATTGTATTGGTATTGGTATTGGTATTTACCTAACACGATCGATTTGAATGAGATCAAAATGGAGAAGAATTTATCGTCATCGTCATCGTCATCGTCATCGTAGAGGAATAGTAAGAAAAAGTTGCAGAGGGAGAACGAAAGAGGAATTTTGGAGTTTAACAGAAACAGAATCCTGTTACAACCCCCTCCTTCCAAGGAAACATATTATTTTGATTTGTTTCGCCTTAATTAGTTTTAAAAAGTGGTTGTTTAGTATATTAATTACATCAAAACAAGAACAAGAATATTTATTAAATAAGATAAAGAAAATCAAAAAAGCAAAAAGCAGAGAGAGAAACGTAAAAAGGGCGGGCTTTACATTGCCTCAATACACGGCCTCCCTGTTGGGTTCCCCGTAGGCATGGGGGCGTGCGTGGCCGACGCGTTTATGTATATTTACTAGTGTACCCTTTCTTTTTCTTTTCCCTTATTTACTCAAACAAATTCTTTTTTTTTTTTTTTTTTTTTT
>Ga0228710_1002258_pt1 | contig 30181 bp, 18 predicted proteins | sample MedpolnodulmetaG_FD_177995 | JGI IMG/M metagenome (GOLD analysis project Ga0228710, IMG submission 177995) | Root nodule microbial communities from Medicago polymorpha collected in Santa Monica, California, United States - pink nodules | ecosystem: Host-associated > Plants > Roots > Nodule...
GTAAATTTTATCATTTCCCTTGTAAATATTGTTCAGACTTTGTGTTTCTCCCTTGGTACACCTTGTACTAGGAGGCACACTTTTCTTTGGTAATATATCTCATTTTAGCTTCTTCAAAAAAAAAAAATTATACGGCTTAATTATATGTATCTTAAATTTATAAAAACGGTGAGTTCTGGGTGGTAATGTAAATTCTTTTTACAGTAATTATGTATCAAAATTAATCTTTAATAAAATTCTATAAGTTAAATTATATACTCTCTCGGTCATATTTATAAGAAACAATTCACTTTTTATATTTATCGAATAATTGATGTATCCGGTTTATTTCTAGACTAAATACATCAATTATACAATAAATATAAAAATATAATTGTTTTTATAAATAAAGACCGGAAGTAGTATTTAATATGACTTTTTTTAAAACTTTGATGCATTAAATACACTAATTTTCAAAAAAAAATACACTATTAAAAGTGCTTAAAGAATATCTCAGGGACACTGGTTAATATTTTTTTTAAATAGTAGAACCCATTAATTTATCATATTTTTTGATGTATTAATTAAAGGAAATGCTAAAGAGTGCCCTTGGAGCATTGATTAAGATGACAAAAATAGAAAAATTGTATTGTGAAATGGTGAAAAGTGAAGAATTTAACTTTTTAAAAGTAAAAATATTGTTGATTTCAATGGAAATATATTACTTTTGGTTTCCTTAACCATTGCCCTGAGGGCACCGGTTAACAAGACCTATTAATTAATTTATAATAGATTCTTACATACTTTTAAAAGGACATTATTCTTTTGTTAAAAATATGTGAGTGTCCTCGTGAACTTAGCTCAGTTGGTAAGACCCGACCACAAAAAAAAAATGGTTTTTTTTTTATTTTTCTTTAAGGAGAAAGATGCGTGAGCTGTTATTAAGGAAAGTGGAACTAATTGCCTTTATTTACTAGAGGTCCTTTGAATTCTTTCAAGTTAGTCAATACGCATTTATTTTCAAATGAGTCAAAAGGTATTAAGTTTTTCCTTTAAAAAAAGGTATTAGTATTTATTTATTTAAAAAGAAAAGGATATTACTTTTTTTTGCTGACAATTTATTCGAGATTAATTTATCTTATATTTATGTATTTAATTTATCTTTTCTTGTTGACTAAGATCTGTTAGTCAAATACACATTTATTTTCAAACGAGTCAATAGTCAATTTAGACTAAATATTAATATATTTTGAGATAATGTTAATTTTCATACATTTTGAAAATAATATCTGTTTTCCTATTGTAGAATATGTTTTTTTAATTAATTTTTTAAATGGAAAAGGAGCTAGGCTAGGATTTTTAAAGTTCTATAAATTATGATTGATATATGCCTTGCAGGTATTGTGGATTTAGGTATGGCATATCAAAATCCAATTACGCTAAAATTCTCAATCCTGATACTTGTAATACTCGCAATTGAGGCTAGAGAGAGTACTTCCGGTCTTTATAGTAGAGTAACAGTTACAATCATCAATGGTGTACAAAAAGATCCATACCCCACAGATATCACTCTTCATTGTAAATCGAAAGAAGACGATCTAGGGTTTCACACACTCAAGCTTGAAGAAAGTTACGTGTTTTCATTCAAGCCAAGATTTCCGACTGGAACATTATTCTTCTGCAGTTTTACATGGAAAGAAAGCCCCCAACTTCATTATATTGACATTTATGATTTCAAACGAGATAAATGCAAAAATTGCAAATGGAGAATGAATAAAGGTGGTGGGTGTATGGATTCTGATGGAACAGGAGCGTTCGATAATTGTATGCCTTGGAAAAGTGTTGAATTAATGGTTGTAAACAATACTACATCTGAAATGTAGCTTTCTTGTGTTTTTCACAATTGAAATAATGACGATCAAATCAAATATATTACATATAAGTTGCAGTTTTTCACGGTCGTTTGTTGTGAAGTGTCAAAATCTATATGAATAAAGAAAAAATGAAACTTACGTGAAAGATACTAAAGTATATATATATTTTTTCCTAATAATATCAACTGTTAGATCAAAATACACGGTCAAGATCAAAGTCCAGTTAAAAATGCATGACACACATGATCTTTGTTTTGATCCCCTTATTCGTTCATTCACCTATAAATCTAAAACAACATAATCTTCACTACAAACAATCTCAACCCTATAGAGAGTATAATAAAATGATTTTGAATTGTATTGAGAAGTTTTATTACCCTCTCTATTTATGGATAGAGATGACCGAATACATTAAAAGAGTATTGATATGCTTCAGCTATATACATGTACGGTACATAAGGCAATTAATAAAATATACATCAATGTCAATAACTATAGTCAAACACAAAACCAAAATCTTCAATAATTGTAATCAATTGTAGTTTATGTGCATGATCTCATGGTTGACTCTATGATGGTTACGTAATTACTCAATAAGTCCAATTACGATCTAAAAATTGGAACATTTACTACATTTTGCGACTAGAGTAATTATGAAAATGTTCAAATAACCAATTAAAATTTAATTTTTATACCTAAGAAATTATGATAAAGTTTAAATAACCACATTAAATTTAAGATTAAAGAGGAAATCAGTGCTTGATTTTGAAGAAGCAATTTTAAGAAACATGAAGTGAAGAACACCAACCAAGATGCGAGCGTAATGACCAAAAAATTAATTATGTGTAGCAACATCAACTGTCAAAGGTGTGCCAATGGCACCAAAAAGTTCAAATAGAGTTCTCTCACGCCAATACTCTTGCGGTAAATCTAAGAGACGATTCCAAACTTGGACATGAGTTTGTCGTTGCGAGTAAGAGTTGAAGTCCCGAGTCCACTTGGATAAACGAAGGATCCATGGCTTCAGATTAATGGAAGTCAAAAACTATATGACACACAAGTAGTTTATTATGCTAATCAGAATTCCAAATATCCACATCCTAGGGATTAGGGAAGTCATTTTCTACGCACCTGATTGTTGATGGACGTATAGATGCGGCACTCCATCTAGGAAACCTAGTAAAACGTGTAGTCATATTTGTTTTGACAATTATATATGATCGTAGCTGATCAGAAGGTGGTTGCCGGTGCTTGGTTGAATGTGGTAGTTTACGGTGGTAGTTTATACTTCTGGTGAGCGTTGGACCGAATGCGGGGTGTGTACCTGCAGACACTCCGACGCTCAAGTCACTAGAGTTCAGAATGGGGGGTTTGAGGGTTTGAGAGTGAAAGAGATTCTACCTTGGAGGTTGCGAGGAGCCTCCTATTTATAGAGGTGGGTGAATACAGAGCCGTTGTAAGGCACACATGTGTCCGGCAGTTACGAAATCAACAGAAGTGTAACCGCCGGTGAGATATTCGCGGGAACATGGGTAAAGAGACGTTACTGTTCGTTTGAACAAGTCTCAGTTGCTTCGAGTACCCCCTCGCAGAGAAGGTGTGTTTTGCGAGTATATTTCCAAATGCAGCATTTGGGCTTGGTTTGGTTATTGGGCCTAAGTAGTTAAACCCAGATCTTTGACCGATCCAGAACAGTAGCCCCCCCAAGTCGTTTCTCTGGTCTAAGAGTGATGACTTAAGTCGTGGCGAGGGAACTGACCGCAGAGGTCTTAGAGATATGTTGGGATGTTCCCATGACGGAACTGGGAAGTTCAGTTAGGGGGATGTTGTTTGTAATTCGTCATGGGCGGTCTTCGTACTCGGCGTAGACGGGCATATCTTGGGACTTAGCACTTGTGGATGTTTTGCGCTCGGGGTCGAGGGCGATATATGTGTGGACATATGCTCGCTGACCCTTCTTGTTTGTTCGCCATGTTGTGCCGAGGTTGTCATGTTTCAAGAGTGTGCTCGGTATTTTTGTGTTCGCCCATGTTGGTCAGAAGTGAGAAAGATTCCCTCGTCAGAGAGTTTGTCGTTTGTCATTCAACAATTAATGCCCATGTCTTGAGGATGAGACTGAGGGGACATGATCGTTGGTCTTTGACTGCCACGTGTAAAGGCTATGGAAGTACTTGAGTACCTAGCACCTTGATGGCGTCTCGAGTTGTATTTCCAAGACGTTATCAAGACCGTTGATCTAATCATGACTTTTGAGAACCATCAAAATCTAATCAGAACAGTTGGATGCGATGATTGAGACAATCTAGAGCGTTGCTTTGCTTTGTTAATGAAGAGTCGCATGTGAAGGGTTGTACTGGATCGCGCTTGCCTGTTTTCTGAAAGGTTGCGAAAGGAGTATAAATACGTTCCAAACGCTTGTTTGGAACACTTTACACTTCTTCATTTTTAGCAACTTCAAATTTACATAGTTTCTTTCGAGACTTCAAGTGTTGCTTGATCCTTCACCTCATCATCAACAACTTCCAGACTTTTAGTCTCAACACAGGTTCATCATTTCTTCATTTCTTTCTTCTGTTTGTTGTAGGGTTTCGATTACTGTAGTTTTTGTGTCAAAAAACCGTAATCTTGCATGCTTTTAGGATTACTCTGTTGTGGTGGTTGCCACCGTTGTTTGGTGGTTTCCACTGCGTCTGAGGAGTGTTAGGATTTTAAACCTTTGCGAGTGTTGTACTTTGAGTTTTTTGGAGGGAGAAAACCACTGGTGATGGGTCGAGTTTCAGTTGATGAAGCTTCCGACCCGTCGTTGGTTCGGAAAAAAGGGGGTTTCTTCGCTTCAGGGAGAATCCCCTTTTGTTTTTTCCGTGGGTACTTGTCGGCTTATGGTCTTTTTCCCTCTTAGGTCGTTTATGTGAAGAAGTTCAATCTCTTCCTCGCCGTGGTCGATCTGATAGGTGAAGGAAGGGTGGATCTGATTGTTGGATTCACTTTTTTCCTTCCTTGCCTTTCAGGTTTCTCATGGCCGATAAATCTTGGGTCGCGGATGAACCACAGAAGGTGTTGTCATCCTGGAAACTAAAAGTAGCTTATGTGATTCCTTATTATTTATAATTGTCAAAATGATTCCCACCTCTCTTATATGAAATGAAGAAAGAACTTTTCTCGGTTGGTTTAGTGTTAAGGTTAGAACCTGTTTCCTTATAATATCTCTTACACAGGCGCAAGAAAAAGCTAGACTACACCCACACACTCACTTGAAACTTGTTGTTGGGTTGAATGGGTTCATGAGAAATACTTCAAGTTGTGATTAGTGTATGCTGGAAACAAAGCCTTGGAGGAAACAAAAGTTTTTAATTTGTGTTAATGTGTTGTTAATGTTGTTGATGCTGCTAATGTTTATGCCTTTTGCTTGAGGACAAGCAAAGATTCAAGTATGAGGGAGTTTGATAAGTCAATAATTTAGTGGTTCTTAAGTATTTATTTTCATAGAATTTAGTTTGATTTAGTTTGTTTTTAGAACTATTTCCCTTCAAATTTGTTTGTTTTTATTTCAGGATCAAATATGATGAAAGATCGAGTCTTTGAGCAAAAGAATGGATTAAGATGCATGATTAAAGCTTGTTTGAGAAGAAAGCTAAAAAGAGGGAAATTCTGTCATATTTATGTGCTGATTTGGTGCATATTTATGTGCACATTTGGTACAAATTTATGCTCTGATTTAGTGCAATTTTATGTTGTTCCTTTAGCTATAAATAGAGAAGTCATCAGACTTGTATAATTCATATTTTGTTCTTGGGAATTTTATGTGACATCTTTTTCTTTGAATAAAAGTTCTTATTTGCTCGTTCTTATTTTCTTGTTCTTTAAAATTCTGCACTTTTACTTTCATGTTCTTCTCCTTCTCCCCAATCTTCTTGTCTACGATGAACATGAGTGAGTAGACTTCTTTGTCTTGGGATTGTTGGTTGAGTCTAATGAACTAATCCTATCAAACCAAGTCTAGAACCCTAATTTTATGTGAATCTATTTTTCTAATCTAATCTCACCATTCTTAATTCTTATTTCAAATATTAACCGAAGAATCGAAAGAAGAAGGTTAGTATTAGACATGTGAGATTAGACAAGGGTTACGAAACACGAGAATAGTATAGTAAACCATGAGACCTTAAAGTTTCGCTCTTAGTGGGTTTCAATGACGATCAACCATGAAAATAGGCGTGGTTGTTATTGAAACACACTCATTGATTTTGAGAGAAACCTTGATATGCTTTAGAGAAACCGGTCTTTAGAAATAGATTTAACATAAGGTTTAGGTATTAAGGTTGGATTGTGAAAGGTTTGTCATTATGACGAACCAATAATCCCGAGGCGCTTTTTACTATTATTATTTTACATCAATCAAAATCTAAACTTTTCAAACTTTAATCTTTCAGCTAATCAAATTGAAAAGAGAATCAAAATTTACAACAATTCTCTGTTGGAACGATAATTTTTACTACTCTGATAAAACCGTGCACTTGCGGAAAATACACATCACTGAGTTGATATAAGAGCTGGCATAAACTAAGAGAGTTTATCCGCCAGAATCTTAGATATTAGCTTGAATTTGAAGTTTGCAATAGCTATAGGCCTGTAATTTTTTTAAATACTAGAACCCATGAATGTATCTTATTTTTATTATGTATTTATTGAAGGTGAAAAAAACACAATGGGGGAACTTCAGACTCATAGTGAACTTTAGACTCTGACAGTCAACTTTTAGATGGTCTTCAGACTCTTACTTCTTCAGATTCTGACTTGCAACTAAGCTTCACTTGAAAATTCATTTGCTCTAATTTGTTCTTCCAGATCCAACGCTTTGCTTAAAGACATAAATTTTAGTCTATAGTCATGAACACTTGAACAAATATTAGCATATCCAATTGAACTTTTAATACTTTGTTATCATCAAAACTTTAAGAGACATCGTTAAACTCATTTTGTTTCAACATTTAATTTATAATAGATTCTTACATACTTTTAAAAGGACACTATTCTTTTGTTAAAAGATGCGTGAGTATTTTTTTTTGAAGGAGAAAGTGGAACTAATTGCTTTTATTTACTAGAGGTCCTTTAAATTCTATAAAGTTAGTCAATACGCATTTATTTCAAACGAGTCAATAGGTATTAATATTTTGGGGTAATTGTTTAAATTGACCATGTAAAATACGTGATGTTTGAAAAATGGCCCTGTAAAATAAAAAACCACATATTTTAACCCTGTAATTTGAGATTCTTTTTATTTTTGACCTTATAATATACGCGTGGTCCAAAAAAGTGATCTTTTTTCATGATTTTTTTCAGGCATCTTTAGGAAGTTAAATCATGGTTTAACATAAAAAAATAGATTTTTTTTCCGACTAGGAACGAATTTATTATGAATTTTTATTTTCCATAATTATGAATTTCTTAAACAATTCTTAATTAATTTATATCTCATTTAAAAACTTCATAATTTCATAGTGAAGGTTCTTATGTTGTTCTAATCATACCTACAAAATTAGGGAACAGATTTGACCCGTGAGTACACCCTTACTTGGAATAAAATTGCAAGTTCGCACGTTTTGGTTGAAAAATAAAATTAAATCAAAATGTGTTTGAAATGTTACGAAACTTTGCAGATCCTTTTTAGGTATTTCTATAGATGTCTTTGCAAACAATCAACTCGAAATTTGATTTCTAGGTTAGGGTTTTCGTTGTTTTGTTTTTGAGTTTTTGGCGCTTTAAAAATTCAATATTAATTTGTCCATATTTAAAAAATTATAATTTTTTTGTGTAAAGTCATATTTTAACGTGCTAAACATGCCTGACAAAAAATCATGAAACAATTCAACCTCTAAGTAGCTTTTTTGGATTTCAACTATATTACAAGGTAAAAAATAATAAGGATATCAGTTTATAGGGTGAGAATATGTTTTTTTTATTTTACTTGGTCATTTTTCAGACTTCGCATATATTACAAGGTCAATTTCAATAATTAACCACAATATTTTTCCTTCAATAAAAATGCTATTAGTCAATATATTAAACATGTATGATTACCTATGTTTTAATCTACCACTAAGAATAAAATTTTTACATTTTTTTATTTAATCACAATACTCTCTCGGATTTCAATTATAAAAAAATTTCTAACTTCAAATTTACTCAAATGGAATTATAAAAAAATAATCAAGTTGATAGTTATAAATAATTACCTAGGAACAACTTAACTTTTGCCAACAAAATTGTCAGAGACGATCATTTAAATTCATCAAAAGATAGAAAAAGAGTACATTCAAATCGATATCTCTTCAAAATTAATTGACAAATAATTAAAATAATAAGATGAATTGGCATTCAGATAATTTTAATAAAATAATTAAAATTAATCTCCTAAATTTTAATTCATGCTAAATGATAATTATTATACAAAAGCCGTTTTGAATTTCAAATGATTTTTTTTCATAAAATACTAAGTCGGTTACATTCAGATAATTAATAATTTAATAGGCGTTTCAATTAACATTTATACGGTACATTAAAAATTTGGCAGGTTACAAAATTATAATAAATAACTTGAATAAATTATATTTTGAATTTTGATTCGTTACACAATTACAATTACCTATTAATTATAATTTTAAATGTAGTAATTAGTTTTTAAGGTTATATAATTCATTTTGATAGAAGAAAATTATTTGAAATAAAAAACGGCCTTTAATTTTTATATATATTTTAGAATTTATGTAAATTCAAAACACAAGTAAATTGATAATCTGAAAATTAAAATGTTTTTTCATTTAAGGGTCAATACATATAACAATATTGATTTATTCAATTGAAAATAGTAATTCCATTGTTAATGACTCGGTACCAACTAATTGTGCAATCTCATTGGGTAAATCATGAGATGGATCACCCTGCCAAAATATCATAAGAATAAAAGTATCATACATTTGTTAATTATTGTTTGTGTACAATTATAAATTTCCAAAATAAATATAATATTAAAGCTTTGTATTGTAAAAAAGGTTGAAAAAATACTTACGACAATGTTGTTGGACTCAATAATGTCAGAATATGATTTATTAAGCAATCCAGAAACATCTCGATCGAATAAAACAAAAAGTGCACTTCCGCTGTCATCAACTACTCGAATCTATATTTTGAACCTGGATCAAACGATTTGATGTGTTAATAACAAACTTAAGGATAATGCTTTACGCTAATTAAAAAATCAACAAATTTAAGTTAGCATATACCTAGGCGTGACACTCACAACATGACGATCACACTTTTCACAAAAGTACATGTTAGAATCAGCATATACCTTATTGTTGCATGAGCAAGTGGTGTACCACCATCCATCCTCATTGATAATCTTAATGATTTTTCACAAGACAATAAAAGAGGTGCCCTGCATCACCATACAAAATAAAATTATATTAAAAGACGTACAAACTTTATCAAGATAGATCGCTAATAAAACAAAAAACCTTATTAACATTCTTTAACTCCTCAATACTGGTCCTAGGAGTAAGTTTGAGAAACTCCTCATTTACACGTATGCGAGATGAATCTGGTAACTGAATCAAATTCGATGCAAAAAAATTTGTATTTACACTAAGAAAGCTGTAATAAAAACTATTTGTCAATAAAATTATAATTTAATAAAAAAATGTATTCAATAAATGAATCGTGCAAAAATGTTATATTAAAAAAATATACCTTTTCCTAATGTTATATAAAAATGTTATATTGCAGTTTTAGAGAGTTTGACTTTTGTGTTGATTGTGAAATTCAGTTTGTATTCGATGCGTGATGGTCTATACGAACCACTGTTGCAAACAACGTCAAATGAGAAAACCGTGAACACCATTCCCTCTAGGAGCTGCTCCTTGAACTTGTAGATCAATGTTTTTCATATATACACACCAATTCGATCAACTTAGATAACAAAGATTAAAACACTATACTTTAAACAAAAAAATACAAAATAAAAAAACTAAAACGATATGAAAAAGAACCTTTCGATCCATTAGGACCAACTCCAAGAAAAATGGTAGTTTTTTTTTATTATTGTAGTCTTGAACAAACCAAGCACGAACAACCCTCACAATCAATGTCCACAATTGTTTTCTTGGCGAAACATCATAGATGAAGTCGTGTTTCATAGACATCTGTCTTTGCAATAGAAAAAATTACAGAAACAACCAGAATATATATATATATATATATATTAGAGAATCAGATAACATATAAAGAATAACTAAATTTGTGATTCTTGTTTACTCGTATCCCAAGGCGCTACTATTTATATAGAAAAATAGGTAACAGTTAATATCAATTAATTATTAATTTAACCGTTTTAAAATTAATACTAACAGCATCTTTAATTTTATAAAATGTGCATTAAATGATTGTATTATATTTTATGTAACATACAAAAAATTAACTTCATAACATTTGAAATTTAATAATATCTTGCAAATTTTTAAGTAATATATTTTTGTAACGAATAAAAATTAACTATACAACCTCAAAAACTAATTACTACAATTAAATTTTTAATTAGTATGTTATTGTAATTGTGTAACGGACCAAAATTTAAAATATAATTTATTCAAGTTATTTTATTTTATGTAACCGACAAAAAGTTAATTATATAACAATTGAGATCTAATAGTAACTTACAAATTATTAGTTATTATATTCATTATAATTTTGTAACTTACAATTTTTTTTAATGTAATGTATAAATGTTAATCTAAATACTAATTATATTAATAATTATTTGATTGTAACGCACCAAATTTTTAATGTAATAAGGTAACGTATGAATCTTAATTGAAACACTAATTATATTAATAATTATTTGTTTGTAACGTACCAATTTTTTAATGTAACCTATAAATCTTAATCGAAACAATAATTATATTAAAAAACGGTTTTTAAAAATAATAATTATTATTGAGTTTGCATTAAAAATTAGGAAATTCTTTTGGAACAAATGCCAAATATGATTATGATGAGGTGGACATCTTTAGAGGAGAGAAATCTTGGAATGGTGCATTTCTAAAAACTCTAAAATGTTAATATAAACATACACATTTATTTTCAACCGAGTCAATAGTTATTTAGACTAAATATAAATATATTTTGAGAATAATGTTAATTTTCATACATTTTGAAAATAATATCTGTTTTCCGATTGGAGTATGTATTTTAATTGATATTTTTAAATTGAAAAGGAGCTAGGATAAATTGTTTGAAGTTCTATAAATTATGATTGATATAAGCCTTGCAGGTATTTTGGATTTAGGTATGGCATATCAAAATCCAATTACGCTAAAATTCTCAATCTTGATAATCGTTATACTCGCTTTTGAGGCTAGAGAGATTACTTCATATAGTAGAGTAACGGTTACAATCATCAATGTAGTAAAAGATCCATACCCCATAGATATCACTCTTCATTGTAAATCGAAAGATGACGATTTAGGATTTCACACACTTAAGCTTGAAGAAAGTTACATGTTTTCATTCAAGCCAAGATTTCCGTTTGGAACATTATTCTTCTGCAGTTTTACATGGAAAGAAAGCCCCAACCGTCATTATATTGACATTTATGATTTCAAACGAGATAGATGCAAAAATTGCAGGTGGAGAATGAATAAAGGTGGTGGGTGTAGGGATCATGATGGAACAGGATCGTTCGATGTTTGTATGCCTTGGAAAAGTGTTGAATTTATGGATGTAAACAATACTACATCTGAAATGTAGCTTTCTTGTGTTTTTCACAATTGAAATAATGTTAAGCAAATCAAATATATTATATATAAGTTGCAGTTTGAATATGACCCGTGAAGTGTCAAAATCTATATGAATAAAGAAAAAAAATGAAACTTACGTGAAAGAGATTAAACTTTTTTTTTTGTTTTGTTTATATACCTAGAAAAATGCTCTTCTCCTAAGTCCTAACAAGATTTGCTCATTCCCATCCAAACTTTTGAAAATACCCGTGCATGAGTTAACTCACGCAAATGTTAACTCAACGTGACTTAACTCACACAACATGACTTAAATCACGCAGAAAATTCACACTGAACCCCAAAGTGAATTAACTCACGTTGGTTTCCTTTCTCACTTTCACTAATAGAGTTGGCTTGTTAAACTTTAGGTGATACGCACTAAGAGCAGGTGGAAGTGCACATTAAAGGATGGCATCATGCATATAGACAAGTGACATCATTAAAGGATGGAATCATGGTATCATGACATCATGCATTAAAGGATAGAGTTGGCTTGTTAAACTTAAGGTGATACACACTAAGAGCAGGTGGAAGTGCACATTAAAGGATGGCATCATGCCTATAAACAAGTGGCATCATTAAATGATGGAGTCATGACATCATGGCATCATGCATTAAAGGATAGCGTGAGTTAGAATATTAGTGAAAGTGAGAAAGAAAACCAACGTGAGTTGGTTCAGTGTGAATTTTCAGCATGACTTAAGTCACGTTGAGTTAACACCTGCGTACCTTAACTCACACGGAGTATTTTCAGAAGTTTGGTTGGGAGTGAGCAAATCTTGTTGGGAGAAGAGCATTTTTCATATATGTATGTATGTATAAGTGAAAGGAGTGTCTAATGCGGGAGATTATAGGATATAATATCAACCGTTAGATCAAAATACACGGTCAAGATCAAAGTCCAGTCAAAAAGGCACGACATACGTTATTTGTTTTGATCCCCTTCTTCGTTCATTCACCTGTAAATCTAATTCAACAAAACCTTCACTATAAACAATCTCAGCCCCACTTCGATTTAAAAATTGGAACATTTACTACATTTTTCAACTAGAGTAATTCTAAAAATGTTCAAATAACCAATTAAAATTTGATTTTTATATCTAAAATGTTCCAATTGATGAACTTATAAGTGAGAGGACCCATGAATCCATTGACTTAAGGTTTTGGGTAATGGTGCGGTGTCTTTCTCACTTGAGTGGTTGTTCTTGCCTGATGTGGGTGGTCACCTCGGCTCCCTTCGTGACCCAATAATGGTATCAAAGCCAAGGTTCGACAGAGGGTTTGATCGGATCTTTGTGTTAAAAGTCTTCATGACCAAAGGTGTTTACAAGGCGGAGTTAACATTCTTTATATCAGGATCGTGGGCTCCAACTCAATGGTTACACCACAATAGTTCCAACTCAAGGGATGCTACACACCACAATACGTATGCGTGAAGAAAGAAATCTGCTCTTTAGCCAACCAAAAATGTTCATTCTCAACTGAAATGACTATAATGCCCCTGCGTGAGTTAACTCACGCTAGTGTAAATCTCTGCGTGAGTTAACTCACGTATGGGTATTTTTGGAATTTCAGTTGGGAATGAGCAAAATGTGTTGGGTAAAGAGCAGAATTCATGCGTGAATGCTTCACCTGGTTAAACAATTCAAGAAAGGATCGCTCAAAAGGAGTATCTAGCCAAGTTGTACTTTTGTAACTTCAAGCTAGAGCTAGAGGCAAAGATCTCAACAACGGTGATCCCGGGTTACCAAATTGCATGGTATAATCAATCCAATGGTTTACCAGGAAGCACATAAAATTCATGTAACACAAGTATTCACAAAATCATATCAAGACAGCAGGAAAATCACACGAATTCACTAAATACATGGTAAACAAACAACGGAGGACGCCCTCACCTTCTGTAACTGTATGAGCCAAAAAGACCCAACCCAATTATCCTAAGCATTATCCGGCAAGGAAGCTTACTTCAAAAGCACCAATCTGGCCCAATAACAAGGTCCATCGACAAATACGAACATCAGTGCTCACTGTGGCGCCTTTGTAAAACTGTAGTGAAAATGTTTTAATATAAATTGGATACCTGTTATTATTTAAATTATAATAAAGAGCTTAATAAAATAAACCGTAAAAAATAACTTATGAATATGTTGCAGGTTAATTTCATAAGTTCTTCCTAACATACAAACTAGTACGTATGCCATTATATTAGTCCATACACGGAGGTTATATACCAATCCAAATCCACCCTTCGCATATGAAAACCATATCTTGTAACCTACTCCTAGTTTAAAACAGTAAAAGGGTACAAGAAAATATTCCAAACAAAGCTACCATTAGAACATACTTTTTTCAAGCTCTGGTTTTTTCAGAAATCGATTTACATATAGCACTCATCCAATTTGCTTTTTTGGAGCTGAAAAGCAGGGTTGATCCAGGCTCCACAGCTGCACTGCATGCCAGCCCAGTTGAAGTAACCCAAACGAGCTTTACAACCCATACACACAAGTTTCTCCTCCACTTGACCTTCTTGTACTTCCAAGTCAATCCATATTCAATTATTCATAGTGTCAGTAAATGGTTTTGAAAGTAATTTTATGCCTATTTGTTTCAGTTTATTTAATAACACGCTTCTTATTTTGACAGTCAACTTTTAAAAAATTTCAACGTTTTAATTCAAACATTTTAAAAATAAAGCTTAAAGATTTATTTAATGATTATTTTGAAAAATTATGAGTAACTTTTAATAACACAAGTTTCAACTATCTTTCAAAATTAAAGTTTTTTATTTTACAATCGTAGCCAAATAAAAAGAGTTTAAAAACTATGAGTTATCCGTGTTACATGAACCCAATCTTATCTCATCATGTATATATTTTAGTAAATAATATAACATCATGGTGAAATATAATTAGATGCATATGCATAGTCTTCAAACTCAATTAAGAAAGGGTTTCTACTTCACATAATTTTTTTCTTTTCAAATTTTAGTCATTTTTTTTTATAATAATAAAAAAAGATTAAACAAATGGGGCTCATTATGGAAATTGTAGGGCAAGATGGAAATTTTCAAGTACCTGCTTGCATCCACTTCATGGGCTCAACAAATATTGAGGTGCAATCAGCTGGTTGATTTTTATTTTCCCAGGATCCACTGCTTCTTTTATTCCATTTGAAGCTTGATTCTCCTTTTCCACGCTCATGGGAAATCATATTTTCTTCTGAAGCAACAATTCTTCTGCATTTCTTACACCGGTATATAAGTTCAGGTTTGGCCACAATTTCCGGCTCAGAGATACTAGTTTCTTCAGCCATTTGATTTTTCTGCAGCTCTTCTGTGATTCTCCTTTTCCAAACGGTGTTATGCTTGATTCACTGTGAACTTAAGCAAATTAGAGTAGAAAATAATGCAGATTCATATCTGGAACTGATAAAATGATTGTCTAACAGTGATTAATCTACACAGACTAGATTTATACCAGAGCATAACTGATTATAACGTTCAGAACAAACTTCCTTATAGTTCATATACATAGGTTTTAGATTATAGTTGCCTTACGTACATAGTACCCCCGTGCATTAATAAATTGCAAATTGTATACACAACAAGTAGAATGGTTAGTGTTCATGAAGAATGAACATATAATATGCTAATACATTGGCGCAGCATGCAAAATTGCAAATGCAAGGAGATTAAGCTATAATGCTAAGTCGGTATTTGATGTAAATAGTATTACTATTGAGTATTGACAAACTATAAAAGCTTTGATTTAACTTCGTAGAGTCACATACAAGTATCAGTACATTCTTTCACATACACATAACCATGACAACCCATGCCCTCTACTTAATATGCCAAAATCACGTACTGTCCAACATACAAATCTTAGTGGATCAATAGTTAATACACTCGACAATAAATGTCAAGATCATGACACCAAATCCATATATATACCAAAGTTTGAGCTTGGTCTCTTCACAACATTCAATTCTTATGAAAAGTAGAAAGTTAGGATCAGTTTCATAAAACTTCAAAAGTAGGGATGAAAAATTAATGGATGTGTTTTAAGTATAGTTTTGCCAATGTAAAGTTAGTGCTTGGTCCCTTCACAACATTCAATCCTTATGTAAAGTAGAAAGTTGGGATCAGTTTTGTAAAACTTCGAAAAATAGGGATGAAGAATTAATGGATGTGTTTTAAGTGTAGTTTTGCATGTAAATCTGTACTACCAAAAATTCTCCACTGCTATTTTAAAGTAGAACCATCAAAGCGGATTCCGACCCACATGAGCCAACTTGCTCAACTTACCAAAATGGTGTGTTGAGTTGCTCCAAAACCAACTCACTATGATGACAAGCTGGTTTGACTTATCTCACTAAACTCACAGGTTATTTAGGTTTGAACTGGGAATGCTTAGTTCAACTCAATGTACTACTAGATTAGTCACCAAGTGTCATGGAGTGAAGACGCTATATACATCGGATAGTAATGGTGCATTATTATGAGTCCCACATTGAGGAACTCTCACCTAATAAGCAGGACTTATAAATCTATGATAGGATAGACTCTTTGTTTTGGCTTCGCTCATAACACAGGCTCACCCACCCCTTTTGAGTTTGAGAAACCTAAATCCCTGCCGTCTTCTTTTCTCATAGCAAGTTCAACCAAGTGAAACACAGGTGTTGCATAGCATTGTGAAATGAGCAGAAACCAAGTGAAACCCACCTATTCTGAAGTCATGAATCTCTGACAAGTTCTTGGACACATGCCTCTGACTTTCTCAATCTTTCAATAATTTTGTTTTTAAGGTAGGTTGGTCACCTTTTAATTTACCAACCCAGGTAAGTTGAACAAGATTACCCATTTTTCGGCTCACTAGCGAACATACTCATTTTAAGCTCAAACTACAGTTGGGGCCCTATTTGACAGCTCCAATTTTAAGGGTATGCTACACTGACCATTAGGAATACAGCCTAAAAGATTAAAGATGAAAAATATCAATTAAAGCTTCTTATATTCTCTATATCTATTACAGCCTTAAAGGTCAACAAAAGGGATCAAACAGTTCTGCAAATATTCTCCGTTCAAGTTGGAGAAAGTAATAAAGGGATCAATCAGATAACAATTGTAAAATTCATAATTTATATACACAAATTCATGTGTATGAGGTAGCAATTTTTTTCACTACTTAGAGCAGGTTTGGATTGACTTATTTGAACTTATCTACTGTCACAAGTTTTATGAGAATGTTTCGAAGAATTAATGAAAACAGACTATGACAATTTTCATAAACTTTTTTCAACTTATTTTCATAAGTTCTTATAGCTTATAAAAACAACTTATTATACAAAAAAACATCTTCTGCTGTAAAAATAGCTTATGAAAACATATACATAAGCGCTTAACATGATAAGCATTTGTGCTAGACATACAAGCATTTTATCAAACAGTGAGTAGGCAACTAATCATGCAGGTTAAACGGGGACTTGCAAGTGACGGTGAGATTGGACCACTCAAATTAGTCGGTATTTGGATTGGATACCGAATTTAAAAAAAAAAAAACCAATAATAATAATAATGACTTAAAAAAGAGCAATAACAATGATAATAAGAACTGAGAAGCAGAAAGAGGAAGAATGGGTTAGCACTTACCAGTGTTATTGTTAGTGGCGAATTTGAGAATCGGCGGAAAAAACAGGAAACAAAGAATTATGGTCAAGTAATCGATCGTTTTCTAGTGCGGCAGTCGTAACACTTTTCCATAAATTAATAAACTATTTTTTTTTAAAGGTAACAGTAATTGGTAAATGCTAAGTGGTACGCTTGAGGCATGTATTAAGGAACTTTTGTCGTCAATTTATTTTTTTAGAGATTAAAAATTAATGTTTTGAAATCCTCAACTCAAAGAGATTAACTCTAAAAAATTAATGTTTTGTAATAAATATTTAGCATTTATGGAATCGTTAACATGAGGGCACAAGTTAGCATGACCCATATTAATTTTGGTGATATTCATAATAGGTTTTAAAGTATCAAAATTTTAAACTAGTTTTTGATTGTGCTAGTAGTCTCCATTGCTAAAATAATCATTTGATGCTTACATAAATATTTTTATGTAAAACTTGATATGATAATAAGTGCTCCACCCGTTTCAAAATGAATGTTCTTTAATGTTTTTAAATGCATATTAAGAAATACATTAACTAAAAGAAAGAGAGATGTTATTTTACCAAATTATCCTAATCAACCATTAGTTTGTTTTTCATTAAAGAAAAAAAATATATTTTGGAAGTAGTGTAAGGAGCACTAAAAAGCTATGGACGGAACAACAAACAACAATAGAACAACAACCACTACACATGACTAAAGCTGGTCCCAAAAAAACCAAAACCTCCCAAACAACATGTTGGCAACCGAACTCCACAACAGCAGCTGTTGGACAACAGCAAAACCTGCAAAAAAATGCAGGAAAAAAACCTCCTGCCAAACACGCCAAACCCATCAATACCCAAAACAAAACAGTCGGCTCCCCACCACACACATTACCTCAATAGCCACTCCCGAGGGCACCAACTCCACTCGTAAAACATACAAAGCGGAGTAGTAAAACAAGTTTGGAGGCATTACAAAGTTCAAATATAACCACAACATCACGTTTAACCAAATATTCCTCGCCCTATCACAATGGAGAAAAAGATGCGAAGAGGATTCGGGAGCAGCCACAAACCAAACGCAATTGGGACCAATATCTAGAGGCAAACAATTCATAATCTCCAAATTAATCCCAGTCGGAATCCGATCAAGGAGGGCATTCCAAACAAAAGCTATCACCTTAGATGGAGCCCCGAATTTCCAAATGTGACGGAACACCCTTCTTTCCTCATTCGGCCAAACCTTCACCCATATCTCTTGCCTAACCAACTTCAAATACAAGGACTTCACCGAAAAGGACTCATCCTCCTCCAACTTTCACCTCCAAATATCTTCGTCTAAATTTCCCCGAAAACCGTATAAATCCCTCATTAGCTTAATAAGAAGGTTATTCTCCCAAACAAACAATTCCCACCTTCAACTAAAGCCCCACGACCTTCCACTAGCATTAGGAATCCACATATCTTGTACCGTAGCCTATTGAAGGTTCGAGATTGAAAATAATCTATGATATTTAACCATAAAAGCTACATCCCCTCTCCACGCCACCTTCCAAAAACTAGTAGTAACCCCATTCCCCACTCTCGTTACTACCTCTTCGTTGAACCAATCCACTTCCTCACATTTTGCAAGAGACACCAAGTCCTTCCACCACCTTGAAACATTGCTCGACCACAAGAAGACAATTGTTTAGAGATTTGATCTAACAACGGCTCCCAAGTATTGACTCTCCCAAGTTTCCCTCCAACCGGAAACCCCAAGTATTTGAATGGAAAACTACCTTGACCACCATCCAAGAAGTTACACGCCATAACCATAAAATCGGAATCCACATTTACACCCAACAAACAACTTTTATAAAAATTAACTTTCAAACCGGATGTCATTTCAAAACCTCTAAGCAATGCCTTCAAAGTCCACAAATTCTCCACCGTTGCTCTCCCCACACAAAGAGTATCATCAACGTATTGAGGATGAGAATACACCTTCCCCTTCTCCTTTACCAAAAAACCTTCAAACAAATTTAACCTCACCGCATTCCTCTTTAACCCACTAAAACTCCCCGCCACCAAAATAAAGGGAAAAGGTGCTAGTGGACCACCTTGCTTTAGACCTATTTGAATATTAATCTCTTCTATTGGACTCCCATTGACAAGGATGGACATACTTTCACCACACACACACACCTTCATCCAAGCTATCCATTTTGGAACCATGCCCACCCTCTCCATCATATACACCAAAAAGCCCCAATCCACCAAATCATATATGATAAGCCATAATTTGTGTTGATTTAAGTGTTTATTTCAATATGATTTCGTGTGTTTTAATCTCATTTTAGAACTAGTTTACTTCAAAAGTTTGTGTTTTATTTTCAGGACAAAAATGATGTTGAACAAGTCATTGGAACAAAAGCATGGATAAAGAACCAAGAAAAAAGCTGAAAAATAAAGTTTCCTGACCATTTTCATCAGGTACGGTCGCGCCTCCAAATGCATTGGTTGTATGCCCCTAAAGGCCAGATTGTGTGCACCAACAGTGCATGAAACACACAGACCGTGCGCATCCCACGCACAACCGTGCACCCCTTCAGGTACCAATTCTGACCGTTTTTTACTCCAGGCACTGTCGTGTGCCTCACTAGCACGACCGTCCGCTATTATCAGTTACATTTTGATGCTGAAAACTCTTGATTTCTGCCCATTATTGCCTTGTAATGCTAGTTTAATGCCTTGTCTAAGGTTATAGGCTATATATAGGGCTCATATCAGACATGTAAGACATCTTGGATCATTGAGAATTTGTTATACTTTTGCAATCAAAGTTATCATTTGTGTTCTAAGATTTTGCTTTATTTTTCTGCACTTTTACATTTCTTGCACTTACATTCTTTCAATTTATATTCAACAATTTATATTCATGTCTTTAATTTTATTTCCTTTGTCTACAATGAACATGAGTAAGTAGACTTTCTATTCAAACCAAATCTAGAACCTTATTTTATTTAAATTCTTTTCTAATCTAATCTCATCATCTTTAAGTCATATTTCAAATAACAATTGAAGGATCGAAAAATGAAAATTGTTATTGAAACAAATGAGATTAGACAAAGTGAGCAAAACATGAGAATAGTTTTGTGAACTTTGAGACATTAAGATTAAAACTTAAAGGGTTTCAATAACAATCAACTATGACAATAGGTTTGATTGTTATCGGAATACATTCATGACTTCTGAAAAGAAACATGAAATACTTATGAAAATCTTGTCTTAAGAAAATGAATTTAACATAGAATAAGAAAATAGATAAAGAACTTGTTTAGTTTTGTCATTTAGATCGACCACAATCCTAAGACTTTTTATTATATCTGAATTTTAAATCAAGAAACTGTTGAACTTCTAAACCTTAATCTTTTCAGCTAATCACAATTGAAAACGAAATTGGTAATTACAACAACTCTCTATGGAATGATATTTTTACTACTCGATAGAACCGTACGCTTACGGATTTGTATCAATATGCCTTCTCAAAATCTACCTTAAGAAACAAACAATCCAAATTGGATTTCTTAGCAAAATCAACAATCTCATTTATCACCAAAACACCATCCACCAAGCTTCTCCCTTTAAGAAAAGCCGATTGATTCAATGAAATAATAACATTCATGACCCTCGCCAACCTTTTGCTAACACCTTCATAAAAAGTTTATAAAGGCACCCGAAGAGTGAAATCGGTCTAAAATCTTTCAACTCCAAAGGCGAATTAAATTTAGGAATCAACGCCACAAAATAAGCTAACATAGCTTTAGGAATCATTTCATTACCATGGAATTGGTCAAACATGATATGCACCTCACTCTTAATCAAATACCAAAACTTTTTCACAAAAGCAAAGTTAAAACCATCCGGGCCCGGACTTTTATCACCATCACATTCCGCCAACACCCCTTCAATTTCGCCAAGAGAGAACGAAGCTACCAAACTAGCATTCGCTACCTCTCCCAACCTCTTAAAATGGACACTAACAAGTTTAGGACGCTCCACACCGATGCCGCCACATGATTTGAAAAGTAATCCACCATTGTTCTCCTAACCTCCATAGGGGATTGAACCCATTCGTCTCCCACCCTTAAAGACTTAATCGCATTCCGATTATGCCTCAACTTCCCACACTTATGTAAATACTTTGAGTTAACATCTCCATTCTTTAGTCATCTCGACCTAGCTCTTTGCACCATATTAGAATATTTCGCCTTTAGAATAGTCCATAGATCCCGAAATAATCCTTTGCGACGTTGAACATCCTCCTCACTCAACCCCACCTCCTCCCCTCTAACATCTAGTTCATGAATATCAACCACCATCTTCTCAATTTTCACTTCCATATCCCCGTACACACCTTTATGCCAATCCTTAATTCTCAATTTCAAACCTTTGAGCTTCTCTTTCAACACAAAACTCATCCACCCAACACTAGGACTCGTTCTCCACGCCTCCTCCACCACCCCTTTAAAATTTGGATTCTACAACCAAAAGTTGTTAAATTGGAACGGTCTAGGACCCCAATCCCACTCTCCGTCTTTCAAAACAAGCGGCCAATGGTCCGACACATCTTTAGGAAGCACCCAAAGAGAAGATTCTCCCCACAAAGACACCAAATCTTCAGAAACAAACACCTTATCAATACAACTCATGGATCTACCATTGTGATGGTACCATGAAAAACGCCTTCCCAACACATTCAAATCCTTCATCTGCACATCCCAAACAAAATTATTGTAAAGGATAATTTCTTCCCTTTGACTTCAAGAAGCCTACCCATTCACCCCCTTTCTCTCATCACTCCCTCCCACCATATTAAAATCCCCTAAAATACACCACACCCCATCCCCCAAACTCCTTCTTAATTCAAGAAGCCTATACCATAACCTCTTATTAGCCAGTAAATCACTCTTAGAATAAACATTAATCACAAAAAATATATGCTTTAACACCCCCCAATCCAAACACAAACCCACATAACCTTCACCGACAAAAGAAAAATTAAAAGAAGCAATTGATTTCCTCCAAATCGAAAGAATACCGCCACTATTGCCAACGGAGGGAAGGTAAGCCCAATCACATTCCTCACCTCCCCAAAGACTATATAATTTTTTTTTTGCGAAATTACCTCCATTTTAGTCTCTTGAATCGCCAAGAAGTCCACCTTTTGATGACACATTAATTCTTTTACCTTATTTCTCTTGATCGCCCCGTAGATCTCTTATGTTGAAAGTTGTAATAATCATTGATCAACAACTCTCCTCTCCCAAATAACCTTATTCTTGACATCTACTACCTCCATAACCTCCAACCTCTCGGTGTCAGCTAGCCGTGGTGTAGTGAAAGAGAAACCTAGTTCATTTTGAATACCAAACAATGACTCCGCCTCCAACTTCTTCAAAGGATCCTCACCTTGTGCTGGGATAGGATTTTCTAGAACTTGAGTACCTTCCTCCTCAAGAATCACCCTCATTCCCGAAGGTGGTGAAGGCATCACATTGATAGAACCATCCACTCCCACCAACATGTCTTCAGCCCTCTGCTCTTCCTCCAAAATATTAGCCCCTGACTCCGCACCCACCGAGTTAAGAGAATTACGTTGCTTAGAATTCCTCTTCCCTCTACCTTTACCACCCTTCACCAACTCTGCCATTTAAACAAAATTAGTTGTAACAATTGGGAGAGGGCCCCCTAACCAATTTTTTCTTATGCCTCTGCTTCACCTTCTGCAGTGTCATATGCTCTTGTTCCTCCCCAAGGACCTCTATTGAATCGCTAAAATCCGAAAGGTCAGAATCATCCGTAGTAAAACGCACATGTCTGTTTGCTTTGGGCATCTCCCTGTTTGGAAAAACATCACCATTTAATTCCAAAGTAATATTCAAATCTGCCTCCACACATAATTCTCCAAAAATAGGCCCAAAAGGAGGCGAGTTAGCTCCAGGCCCAAGATCCAAAATCTGGCCCCACCACCAGTCCTTCCTCAATTGAAACCATCAGCACCTCACGCGCCTGTTATCCACATCCTAAAGACTAACACATGTGTCCTCACTCTGCTCAACAACTTCCACACGCTCCCCTACAACCCCAATGTTAGGCGCCACATGTACTCCCCCTACCTGCTGAAGCTGCTACATTCCATGAGACACTCTCTCCATAGCCACATGTCCTCCCTCTATTTGATCATTTGAAATTGTTTGTTTCAATAAAGAAATATTTCCCTGACCCACCTCAAAAGTCTCCACAGTTATCTCTTTTTGTCCTATCTAAATTTTGAGTTGCCAAATCTGTCCCACCTATCACCTCTCTACGTAGTGAACAACTAGCCTTATGGCTTGCATCACTGTCTTCTCCCAAATACTCAGCCTATTTTCCCAAAAACTCAGCCTTGCCACCACCGACCAGACCACCGTGGGAAGAGGCGGAGGACGCCGTTTCCCAAACCTGAATCGTATTCCCAAACAAGTCATTTGAGCCTCTTCTTCCACAACCCAAACATATAAAACTGCTCCCATCACCACCACCCTTAGCTGTTCAGATATCAACCCCTTAGATCCTCCCCGTCCAATAGTGTCTGGACTATCAAAATTAGAAGGGTTTAGGAGTGCTAAAATTTGGTTAAAATGTTCATAGTAATATCCACATGTGATTTATTAGTAGAAGAGAAGAGAGAAGTATTACTCGAGACCCATTTATCGATCCAAAAGTTAGTACTTTTCCCATCCCCAATTTGCAAAATAACATTGCGCTGAAAATCATCCCAAGTTCCTACAAGCGCTTTCCACGTGGAAGAGTCGTAAGGTTGAGACCGAGTAATTGTATTAAGATATTATTTCAACCGTACTCACTGCGAAGAACTCTACACCAGAGCTTATGTGGTTGCTTGATATGATTCCGTATCATATTCAAAAGGAATGCCTTGTTCATATGATAAGACCACTCAAGACCAAGACCACCATGCATCTCATGTCTAAAAAATAGAGGCCAATTTTTTTTAAAGGAATATATGCCAACCTATTAACTAACTAATAATGATTGATGAATTGAATTTAGAATGTTTGATAAAATTAACTGTCAAATTAGTTTTTTTTTTATCCAAGGTGAAGAGTAGAATTAGTTGATTAACATGAAGTGATATAAAATATATTTTTATTAAATATTTAATTGTTTTTTTGATGTAGTAAATCCGCAAGTGCACGGTTTACCGAAGTAGTAAAAAGAGTATTGTTCCAACATGGAGTTGTTCAATTCAATTAATTTTTATTGATGATTAGAAAAGAGTTTTCAGTTGAAAAAGGTTTGATTTTTATGGTTGAAAGTAATAATAATAAAAAGCGTCTTGGGATTATTGGTTCATCTAGATGACAAATCCTTCACAAACAAACCCTAAACCTAAACTTTATATTGGACCTACTTTCTAAAGACAAGTTTCTCTTAAGCCTATCACATCTCCTTTCGGTCTCAGTGAGTGTGTCCCTCTAGCAACCACGCATATTCTCATGGTTGATTGCTATTGGAATCCTTGAAGAACGAAACTTTAGTTGTCTCGAGGTTTGCTAGACTATTCTCATGTTTCGCAATCTTTGTCTAATTTCACTTGTTCCAATATTAAAACTTCATCTTTCGATCCATCGCTTAATATTTGTGATGATGAATTAACACGTACTAACCCTCCGTTGTCACTTTATGAGTTTGATACTTGTTAATTCATTATAAAAACGGTGAAATTAAATTAGAAAGTAGATTTATATAAAATTTGGGTTCGAGGCTTGGTTTGATTAGGATTAGGTCATTAGACTCATCCAACAATCCCAAGAAAAGAAGAGTCTACTCGCTCATGTTCATCGTAGACATAGAAGAAGAGAAGAAGAACATAAATAAAATAACAAGAAAAAAAAGGAAGAACTTTTATTAAGAAAGACAATTGTCACTATTGAATTCCAAGAACAAAAGATGAATTGTTGTGATTGCTAGCTACTCTATTTATAGTTTACAATGACTTAAGCCCTTAGAAATACATCACTAGAATGTTCCACAAGAAACCACAGGATTTTAGGTCAGAAATAAACTAATAGGTAACTTGTCCGGGAAGCAGAAAAGCAGCAAAAGGAATCTTGGGAGGTGGCACGGGCCGTGCCAAGCTTCTGACTTGGGGGATGTCATATTTTTGTACCGAATCTTCGTATTTTCAACTCGAATCAGCTCCAAACCCCTTTCTTTTGCTCCAAGACTCAATCTTTAGAATGTCAGTTCCTGAAATTGAATAACTTGCAATTGAAGTAAAATAGTTCTAAAAAGGAAATACAATTAAATAAAACAAACTCAAATATAAATAAAATGGACTCAAATATTATATTAAAAATACTAATTATTGACTCATCATTTACCTAAAAAGTTAATATTTTATTTTTAGTAACTTTATTATTATAATCTTAACTAAAAATAAAATATTAATTTTTAGGAGAACCAATTAAATATTAAATAAAAATATATTTTATATCAGTTCATCTCAATCAACTCATTCAAACGTTCACCTCGAATAAAAAACTAATTCAACAGATAATATCATCGAACATTATAAATTTAATTTATCAATTAACCATTATTGGTTCATTTATTTGTTGGCCTCCTATTCCTTTTAGAAAAAAGGTTGGCCTATATTTTTTAGGCATAAGAGTCGTAGTCTAAAATAAATTTTTAAATCTCACAACGAAATATATCGGAGATGTAAAAGGTACCAACATGCTTGTTTGATTAGTTAGGATAAAGAAGTGTATTAAGACCTAAATAGTCAATTAGATCAACTAACTCTTAATTAATATGTAACTAACTTTTACATCTCCAATAAAAAAATCTTGGCAAAACTACATATGTGATCTCTCAACCTAACTTTAAATAACAATTTGGTTCTTTATTTTTTATTTTTGTCATTCTAATCTATTTGCATATGTATTTTCAAGCTTTAAATCTAAGATTCATATAAGTATGAATGAAAGACCATAAATTTGAAAACTTATAGGTTAAAAGAAAATAAAACAATAGTTTTTAAGCTTGAAATCTATATGCAAACAGACCAAACGGGAAAAAATTAACTAAAAATAATGAAAGAACTAAACTGTTATTTGAAATTAAGTTAAGAGGCAAAAGTATAATTTTGTAAAAAAAAATTCTTCTACCTCTTATTTCTATCATCTTTCTTGAACTCATTAATAATTATATTGTCGGTTCATATAATTCAATTGTTATTGTTGAGTGTGAATATAAAAATACTTCAAAGACATGTTAATTTTTTTATATCAAGGAGCAACTTGAGTGTCATAATATTTGTTACAAAAATGTTTCATGAATATCCATTTTCTAATACACATGTGATACATGATTAGTTACATGTAAATGATTAATTAAGCTGAGTAGATGCTCAATTCAGATTGAAAATTCTGATTAAATCATGTAGTTGAAATTTACCACTTGGCCAAGAATTGAATTTTTCATTAACTCAATTGTATTAATCCCATGTTTTAACATTCAAATTTAGTATGTTAATAGTTGTTGAAAGAGAGCAAAGCCCACATTTTGCGCGTAATTTAACTTGGAAAGGTCATTCCCCAACCCCTAAGGTTTACGAAGCGACCCAGTCCAAAAAAGAATAGTTTAATAATAAGTATGAATCATTTTGAAAAGCAACTTAGGTTTACATTTAATACCACTTTACTTTATAAATAAACTGGAATTATATAACTGATGTGAAGAAGATAGGGGAATAAACGATACAATGACAATTTTTAATTATACATTCTTTATAATTAAATAATTTAATCAGAATAATCTTGATCCTACAATATGTTCTATTTATGCATAAATTTGTTCTCACTGAATGGTGCATTATAACCGTAGATAACTTTAGCATAGTACAAATGGATAATTTTCTCCTTTACTATCGCAAAAGGTTAAAAACATAGTGATTTTTTTTAAGGAAAAAGTAGTGAAAACTTTATTACATGATCTCCTTTTTAAGTGTAAAAGGGACAACACACAACACACAACACACTAATACACTAAAGAGGTATTTAGTAATGATTCTAATTTTATGAAAAGTTTATATAAAATTTTATAAATGCTTAAATTATTTAAAAAAATTATGACAACATGTAATTTATACACTATAAAAGATCAAATCATATATGATTTTTTAGATGCAAAAAGGTAAAAATACGGATGAAACTATGAAGTTTGTTTATGTTCTGATTCTATTTCTTTCCATATTTCTTGTCATAATAGTATGTGATTCTATTCATTTCCACGTTTCTCGTCCTTGTATGAAAGATAATGATTGTGCACCAGTGAAATATTATAATATTAGGTGTCGTAAAGGCTTTTGTGTACAAATCAGAAAGTACTAATGAGATGAAGGAGTTCTTCCGCTAGCAAAAGAATTGTACAATATATCTTATGTTAAAATATTTCATAAATTGTCATTTAGCTTTTGTCCATTGTACAATATACTTTTTTTTTATTTCACTTTTTAACTTTAATTTCAAGGACCATAAAGTTATGATTTTGTCCCCTAACATGATCGTAATGAAATGAAATTAGTTAGCGAAGAGTTTTATTTGTAGCGTCTCCTTATCTCTTAAATTTTGAGGTATCACCATGGCCTACAATTTTATTTGTAGCGTATTCTTACCTTTTTTTCTTCTTCCCTAACGCACCACCTATAAAAGTCCCTTTAATAGTTAAAATATAAATAGATGAATAAGTGAACTTTAGTGTATTATTTGATCTTATTTCTTGTACCAAATAGAATATGAAATTATCTTGTTATATTGTATAATGAAGGTATTTAAAAACTCAAGAAAGGGTGAGTTTTAAATTAGTTTGCTATTTTAAAATTGAAATCCTTTTACCCAGGACCAAGAATAATATTATGTTCAAAACACATTTTGAAAAGAATTAAACATAAAAAAATCTTTCAAACAATTGTATTAAGTTCTTTATCAAATAGTTTTTCTTCAAATTAATAAAGTTAAAGGTATTTGAAGATAAGACAAAAAAAAAAAGGTAATGATAAAAAATAGGTGAATACATAATGTTCATAGGGCTTGTATGGATTGACTTATTTTTGACCTTATGAAAAACAGCTTATGCAAATAAATGAGCTTCGATGTTAAGTCCTCACTAACAAAAAATGGATCTTCATAAGCTAATTTTTCATAAACTACCCTAACAAACTTATGAATAATACATGAAATTTTATTTATTTTCATAAGCAGTTTTGCATTAGCTCAAAAATATGTCAATTTAAATAGAACCATAATATATGCACTATCAACTTTCGGAATCTGCATGTTTTGGTAAAAAATTGAAAAAATCTACGCATTGATAGATTGGAACTAAAATTTTCAAATGCACTCTATTTGTTGTGATACAAATCTAACATAAAAAAAGTCTGACTATATGAAAAATCTATTTCTAGGTTTTCAAGTTTTATTTTATGAAGTCACAAGTGTTGAAATTCTAAGAAAGAAGTCTGATTTTGCTATGGCGATCATGTTTGTTACTGTTCATCACCTTTCTCATGTACTTGACATCCCTCTCTCCCAGCTTCCCAGACCTTCTGTTAAAGGAGATGGATTAGCCATAGCAATACCAGAAGAAGAATACATAGCAGGAATAGATGAATGTAAACATAACCTTCATGGTAGAATTGTTTGGCCCAAAGGTTCTTTTCCTCTCACTGTACTTGCCTTGAAGCAGAAGCTAGGTCCTCTATGGAAGGATTTGTCAAGGTGGGGGATATCTTCAACATGTAAGGGTTTATGTGAATTTACTTTTTCTAATTTGGAAGATGTTAGAAGAGTTAGATCTGTGGTGTCATGGAATTTGAACTCTAGCTTTTTGAAACTTTTTGCTTGGTTAAGAGATTTTAACCCCGCAATTCAACAAAGATCAACATCACATGTTTGGGTTAAGAGGCCTCTCTCAAGAATATTGGAGGCCAAAGATCATTTTTGCAGTGGTGACATGCAGTGGTGACATCTCCGAATCAGTAGGTTCCTGAAAGAGTTAGAGAAGACATGAGGTTCTTGAAAGAATCTTGGGCCAATATGGCAGAGAATGAAGATAATGAAGCAAGATTTTCTGCAGAATTAGAAATAGATGATGAGATTCCAATTAACACTATTTACATTAATGACTTCCAACAGGTTAGTGTAACACCCTTAAACCCCACAAGCAATAATTAATGCAGATAAATCAATTAATCAAAAGAGTTCAAGATGTAACGTCAACATTTTCTCAAAACATGCATAATTCAATTTTCAAAAAACTCGCAACGGAATAAAAACAACATCTTAAACATCTCAGATACATCCAAAATATTAACACATCACATGAATATTATCTTCCATATAGCACAATCATATTATCATCAATGAATCATCACATCATTCTCATATTAACACATCGTCTCAAGTATACAAGCTTCACCAAGCAAACATATTCAAATACACAACTTCACATAATTCATTTCATTCACCAAATCACATAATTCACATAAATCACCAAGTCATATAACTCACAAAATGCACATAATCACATATGACACATTTCACATAATTCATATGCATGCAATGCTTTAGACATGACTCTACATGCATGCGGTGCCATTTGGATGTCGGAAGTAACTATTACCGACACTACAAGAAAATTGCCATATAGCAACGGTCACTTTTAGCAACTGCAGAAAAAAGAGTTGCTATAGATAAAATTTAGCAACTGATGTTCCAATACCCCGTTGCTATAGGT
>Ga0228710_1002259_pt1 | contig 30179 bp, 15 predicted proteins | sample MedpolnodulmetaG_FD_177995 | JGI IMG/M metagenome (GOLD analysis project Ga0228710, IMG submission 177995) | Root nodule microbial communities from Medicago polymorpha collected in Santa Monica, California, United States - pink nodules | ecosystem: Host-associated > Plants > Roots > Nodule...
AAAAAAAGCTTTAGCACAAGCAGTAAAATTAGGATCAATAGAACATGGCATGGAAATTCTGTAGTAAAGCTAACATCAATTCCAAATAAAAAAAACAAAAGAAAAAAAAATTACACTCAACCTTGAATTTTAAAGAATCGGACAAGAAACACACTGAATTGATAACCATATATTTTACATTCATATGAAGCATTAAACACAACTTCATTGATATGTTAATATTTTCTCACTTGTCAGGATTCAAACCCCGTACTTTTTTAAGTCCTTAACCATCTACTAATTAGGAGGTTGCTTTTGCAAATTTTCCACAAATTCCCACCAACTAATTAACTCTCTCTCTGCAACATCATCATTCTTCTCTCCAAATCCTGGATTGGGACTATTGTGAGTGTCCAAGCCCGTGAAATCAATTGAGGGTCATCCAATACTCGATGGTTGCTATTTGAAATTTTTTGTTTAGGCCTCTCAATTGCTCACAGCCCTTAAAATTGTCCAAAATGCCTTTTTTTATACCTATTTGAAAATATATTAAGCTCATTGTAATGATATTGTGTTACCACATGAATATTTTTGTATAGTGTGGCTAGGGCTGGACAACCGGTCGGATTCGGACGGTTTCGGCCTCAAAGTCTCAATCCAACCAAAACCGTGGATGAAGAAATCTCATCCACTTCCGTCCATTCTCGTCAGCGGATTACGCGGGTGTCGGTTTGTACGATTTCACGGGTGGATGGGTGGGATTGAGTCGGGTTGAAGGTTCAAAATGAATAGAAGATGAAACAGCAAGAATGAAAAAAAGTTCAAACTTAGAAAAGAAAAAAAGAACAAATCTGCTATGGAAGATGAGGCAAATTAGATTTGTACCCTCTTTTTAAATCTACCAAAGAATAAAATATCAATCAAATAAACAACAGATCTGCCATAGAAGACGAGACATGCAAGTTGGAGGTAGACGTATGAAGGTTGCAGGTCAAGGAAGAAGATTACACAAACGTTATATTTCTCATTCTGATCAAAGTTATGTCGGATTTCAATTGTTTTGTGGTGAGGTTAGGAGAGGAAGTCAAAAAGCAATGAAATATGGGAAAGAGAGTGAAGTTGTAAAAAAATACAATAAAAACTCCAGATGAATAAATAAGGATTGAACACAAAGTTAATTAATTTTCGTTAGCAACTGCTAGCACGTTTGATAGATTTCAATGTATCTTTGATGTAGTCTAAACTTTATCCTTTATTTTTCAAATACAAAAAATATTTAAAGACCTTCAAACTTTAGTAATAAAAATTAATAAACATATTATTTATATACACTTTTCAATATGCAGTTCTTTGAGAACCGACTTTGTGAGTCTCGAGATTGAATGTCACATCACCTAGTGGAAGTGGAGAACAACCTTTAAAATCAACCGTCCGACTATCAATGGTCAATTTACACGTTTTTAACCACTTTCACACGTTTTTTTTGACCACATTTATGGTAGATGCAAACTAGGTTATCATTCCTACCTATAAATATCATCACAAACTTCCTCTTTTCCTCACATTATCTCCTCCCACTCTCTCCCCCTCTTTCTCTTCTTCTTTTTTGCTTCTATAGTCTCTAATCATCATGGGGGTATAAAACGAACCAAATTTAAATTTACCTCAAGGGATCTTGATGTCTTTTTCTCCAACATGGCTTATCACTATTTTCCCCAAGAGCTATTGCTATATACCACCCCAAGAGGGTAAAAAGATAATAAGTAGATTAGTGAATTCAAATAAAATATACGTATTAATTATTGTAATGTTTGAATGATATTAATAAAACGAGAGTTATATTTATTAATTTTGTTTTTTATTTGTATTTATATTTGCATTTATTTTATGTTTATGATTATGTATTGAATAAATAAATATTGAATAAATAAAATCGAATTTATTTTCTAATTTTGTATTTAACGAATAAATAAATTAGAATAAATATTGAATTAGAATAAAATTGAATTTATTTTAAGTGCATAAATAAATTAGAATATAGCAAATAAATAATTTAGAATAAAGTGAACAAATAATTTAGAAAATAAATAATTTAGATTAAAGTGAACAAATAATTTAGAATAAAGTAAATAAACAATAATTGAAAATAGTAAATAAATTAAAAAAAGTCATTGTGCGCCACTTAACTAACGTCACGTTACTTAACATGCGCATTATTTTACATTCGCGCTAATTAACTAGCGCATGGACATTTTTGACATGGCTGCAGGGCACGAGTGTTTTGTGCGGGGGGAAGAGGAAAAAATCTTATTTTAATCCAAATTTAGCCCAAAATCAAGGACAATGGTAAAATGGGATCACAAGCCCAAAATCACAAAATTAAATTAGTAATAATAAGTAATAACCTTGTACCAAAAAAATAAAATAATAAGTAATAACTAATTTTCAAAAGCAAAAAATTAATAAAACCAAACAAAAATGGTAAAAAGAAAAATTGACAAACGTCAATCTTGCGTTAAACTCAAAAAAAAAAAAAAACTTTAAAAGCCAATTAAAAAGAAAATCAACCAAAATGGAAGAGATTGATGGTAATATAAGTCAGTTTAATTGTGATTGATTTCACAATCAATGATCATATCAATCGCTGTAATAGTGGTTAATGTTTTAATCGATCATTTTAATTGTGATCGATTTGACAATACCTTATTCTTTCTTATCCCTTCCATATTTTTTCATCTTGACAACTCTATAAATATAGTTCACTAACAAACGGAAAAGAGTGGAGAAAATGGTGAGAATTTTATTATTTTTCAAAGAATTAATGACTCTACAATGAAGTCTTCATTTTATTTTTCTTTCACAGTTTATATATCTCACCATCAATCCTTGTTGCTTGCTCCAAAGGTACGAAACTGGACACTCTCCATTTTATTATTCTGGCAATGTACCTTTTACATGGGTTATGTAACTAATCTTGTTTTATTGGATACGGGTAACAAGATTCAAGATTCATTTGATTGTTAAAAAAATTCTCAATTATAAATTTGAGAAACAACTCAAAGAGGGTGAGGTTTACATTATGTCACTTTGTATATGATTGATTGCTTTGATAATTTGTATTTTTATATTCAAAGGGCCATACAATACATATACATGTAATTGTTTCAAGGTAACTCAATTCCAAATTCCAACAATGAAGATGATGTGTATATTATGTACAATGAGTGACCCTAGCATTTCTCTATGTACAATTTTTATGATACACCGATGAAACAACGTCAAGACAACACCCTACAAAAATAATCTTAACTTATATTAAGATCAAAATAGTTGATAGTGATATTGTACTTTATAATTCCTTTTTTTTTTCTCCTGATGATTTCCTTTTAAAACTTCACCTGTAGTTTTGGTAAGTGAGTTTCAATTAAATTACTTATATTATAAATTCTCCTTTATTTAGATATTTTTTGAATTTGTAAATTTTCCAGACGGAACTGGAATGCTCTCAAAAGTTTTGAGACAGTTATTTTATTGATGGTGAAATGAAGAAAGTTAAATTTATGAATCTAACTGATAATAGGTTGTAGAAAAAAATATCTAGTATTTTCTTCATTTCTCCATCAATGTAATTGTTTTTAACTTTGGCGAGCATTCCAATTACATTTACAAAATTTATAAATACAAATTCGATAAATATCCCAATAAAATAATTTATAATATCATAATTAATTTTATTGAAACTCATCGACCAAAACTTCATAGATGAAGTTTTGAAAGGAAATCAACATGGTGGTGGAAATAAAAGAAATTATAAGGTAGAGTCACATAATCAATTATTTTGATCTTTTTTATTTTCATCTTAGTATTGCTAGTAAAGTTAAGATAATATTTGTGGGATGTTGTCATTGCTTCTAGTTTATTAAATGTAACATGAAAATTGTCCAATGTATACTTTCTCATCTTTCACAAGATGTTGGAATTTGCAAAATGAGTTCTCTACTAACATTTGTATGTATTTATGATGGTGAGGCCTAAATTACCACCTCTTGATTAGGGGTAATTTACTCCTCATGATATCAACCAATTAAAATGTAATATGCAACATTAAATGTTAAATAAATGAGTCAATTTTTTCTATAAAATAAAAATCAATTTTAATCCTAAGGTAACTTTTAATTAATATATTTAGGCGTTCAACCTTAATTAATTTACACTATAAGGTTTATAACAATTAAAATTTCACATCAAATTTCTTTTATTTGGATGTCCTTAAATCCATCAGTTATGTTCAAAAAATTTCTTCCATTCCAGAACTCAAAACACCTTGAACGTGAGAACAAAAACATCATTTTCCTTCCCGTTTCCTCTTCAGTATTCTTCCCATTGATATCGATCACACGAACCGTGAGTTCAAAAATATCCCCTTCATTCCAATTTTTTCTTCATTCTTCTCATTTTTATTGTTCAATTCTCTCGTTTCAGAACTGTCGTCGTTTCCAATTATCGTGAGAATCGCCATCGTCCGTTTGATTCCAGACATCGTGAGAATCGCCGTTGTTTCCATAATTGCATCGTGAGATATAGGGTTTGTGTCCACAACGACGATTCTCACGATGTTTGGAATCGAATAGACGGCGGTGATTCTCATGATAATTGGAAACGGAGGCCGTTCTGGAACGAGAGAATTGAATAATCAAAATGAGAAGAAGAATGAAGAAGAAATTAGAATGAAGGGCATGTTCTTGGGCTCACGTTTTGGGTTCGTGTGATCGATTACAATGGAAAGAATAATGAAGAAGAAATTGGAATGAAGGGGATGTTTTTGTTCTCAAGTTCTGGGTGTTCTGGGTTGTGTAAAGGAAGAAATTGTATGAATGTAACTGATGGATTTAAGGACATACGGATTAAAGAAATTTGATGCGAAATTTTAATTGTTATATGTCTTATAGTTTAAATTAATTAAGATTGACCACCTGGATATAATTAAAAGTTACCTTATGATTAAAATTGACTCTTTTATTTGATATTTAATGTTGCCTATTTATGTTTCATTTTCATTGACTGATATGAGGTGTGTAATATAAGAAGAAAAAAAAATGCACACTGTCTAAACAATCAGAGGCTTTTTATAAGAAAAAAAATGCAAATTATCTGCTCAAAGACGATCTTTGCATGAAATCAAAATGATATATTAATTGCCAGCCATTTACAAAAGTTGTTTGAATCAGTGCTGGAAAGAAAATACACCATTAAAAGTGAAGAAAATGTAACCTATGTATAGGACAACTGTGAGCATAAGTTTTGTCAATTCTTATGCTGTTGTTTAATTAGAGTTTAATGTTCTTAAATTATCTGATTGTGAATGTTTAATGTTATGTGATTTGGTTGATTGTACATTGATGTTCTATTGATTTTGTCCAGATGCATAAAACGTGTGCATTGATCTTATATTAAGAACTAGTTTCGAAACTCGTGCCAAGCACAGTTGATTTTATAAAATCTAATTGAACTGCAAATTGATTATTTTATACACAATATATCAATAGAACGCATCGTTATCGTATTTTCTATTGTATATTATATACAAATATTGACGCGTATACAGTTATTTGGATTTTCGTATCGTTAAACATGAATGATTTAACGGATGTAAAGTCGAAATATTAGTATTTAACATCGGAATATTTTACACGGATGACTAAAATTAATCACGGAGACATGAGTTTTTTTTTATGTTCTGCATATAACTGGGGTGTTGGAGTTTCGAGGCCAAACACTGCATATACAATTAATTGTCCCTACCTAACGAATCGTCTCTACCTAGTATGGATACTCGTGCCATGCACGGGCTAAAATTTCGTCTTGGTGTAAATTAAGAAGATATTATTTCTAGAATTTCATATACCACACAAATCTTGGTGAAGATGTGGTATCATTATTATTGTTAAAGTAAATTACACTCCCCTCCCCTCAAAGATGCTTGAATTACACTCTCATCCCCTCTTATGTTAAAATATACACTCCCCTCTCTTGAAAAGTAAAATCTATACTCCCCACCCCTATAAGACGCTTGAATTACAACACCCTCCCTTAATAATTAAATATGGACTACACTTTACTATTTTAACATAAATAAATATTTTTATAATATATATTAATTTTGAATCACCATTTAAAAAATATAAATTCGTTTCTTTATAACCAAAATGTCAATGACAATTAAATTTAAATATTTTGTTATTAATTTAGAGTATAAAATTCACTTTTAAATAACCATACTTAATCAATTTTAGTAATTTTTCACATATTTTAATTTTATTTTGGGTTGTTTCATATTTTATAATAGGGTTTAAAATTATATGTTAATGAAATTGTGAATAAAAAATAGAGAAAAATATGTATTCAAAATTTGATTATATTAAAATGAATCTGCAATGCTATTTTTCTTTGAAGTGTGTTAGATTATTTTTTTGCTAGATTATTAGAAATAAATAAAAAAATATTGAGGGACTAAAGCGTAGATTTTAACATAAGAGAGGAGGGGAATGTAATGAGGGAGTGAAACATTTTCTATTATGTTTTGAATAAAAGGGGAGGAGAGTGTAATTCAAGCATCTTTGAGGGGAGGGGAGTGTAATTTACTCTTATTGTTATGGTTGTTTTTTGTCTAAATGGTCGATCCACACCATTGCTAGCTTACAGATAAGGTCCAAAGATGGTATGATTGTCCGGTTTGACGTTGTATGGAAGCAAAAGGGGTTCGTGGTGGTAGAAATCGGATGTTGAGAGTCTCATACTTGATGCAAAGATGTTAATGTGTCATGTGTGAGTTAAAATTCCACATTTGATACCTGAGTAGAAACATATAAGTGATAGACTCACATACCTAACGCCTCAAGATTTAGGGTGAAGATGTGGTGTCAATCTCACTTGTGTGGCTTATCTTAATCTAATGTGCTGATCAAACTTTCAATGTAGGATCACCCGAAAGTCAAAACATTATGATCAACTTTTTTTTTATGTCATTGTTTAATTTTTATATCTTAAAATTTAACTTTTGGATGTCATCCTCTTTCACGTAAATTTTTTCATTCAACTTCTGTTGTTTCAAATTAATTCACGTTTGGTCTTTGGTGGTAAGTGACAATCGAAAATTGCAGATATGTTATGTTGAGTTGACAAAATACATGCACATTAAACATTTGAAATCATGTGGCGTTTCTTTTTTAATTCAGTCTAATTATTTGGTAAAATAATTGCCTAAAAATCTCCAACTCCTTCAACAAACACATTGATTTACCTGCAAATCACTATAATTCATACATTCGCACAAACAAAACACACAATAGTTATTTCTTTTCTTTATCTTATCTCATGTTCAAATTCCTTTTTCGTATCAATTTTTTTCTTCTAATTTCCTTTCTCTCTTCTCATGGAAGAAAGGAACATAAACCTCCCTTCATAAAACCATCACCAACCAACCTTTGTGAACATGTTGTACCTCTTCTTAATCCTTTTTTACTATGTGACGTATTTCCGAACGCAAAGAGTTGCACACTTGAATAAAATATGTTAATGTGTCAAGTGTGAGTTAAAGTTCTATATTGGATGGAAGAGTAGATTTGAACAACATATAAGTGAGATGACTCATATATCATGCATCTTTATATTCTGGATGAAGATGTGATAGCAATCTTACTTGTGTGGTTTCTCTTAGTTTAATATGGTGATAAATCCCAATGTAGGATTTCCCGGATGTCCCAAAATTATGATGAACGGTTTTATTAATTTTTGAATGTCATTTGTTTAGTTTTTTAATCTTAAATAAATTTTAGTTATTTGATGTCATTCACTTTCATGCTATTTTTTCATTCAACCTTTATTATTTTAAGTTTCTTCTCTTTTGGTCTTTGGCGGAATATGACAATGAAAAAATGCAGATGTCTTTTACTGAGTTGTTCAAAATACATTTTTATTAAAAAATCTTAATTAGTGTGACATTTTTTAATTGAGTATAATTTTTTGCTAAAATAATTTCTCCACAATCTCAAAATTCTTCAAGAAACCCACAAAATTACCATCAACTCACTATATTCCTATACTCTCACGGTCAAAGAACGCACTCCTTGTTATTCTCATTACCATTTCTCTCATGTGAAAGTTCTTTTCTATCTTCTTTTTATTTGTACGATTTATTTACTCCATTCTCATGAAAGAAAGGAATAAAAACCTCCCTCCATTAAAACATCATCAACCCATCTTTTTTACCATATTTTGCATCCTTGTAATCTTATTTTACTATGTCACATAATTACAGACGTGGACAATCGCACACTCAATTAGGAGATGTTAAAGTTTCAAGTGTGAGTTAACATTATACATTGGATGAAAGTGAAGAATTCAAACAACTATAAGTGAGATGACACATATTCCTAACGTTTAAGGTTTTGTGTGAAGATGTGATGTCAGTCTCACTTATATAGTTGTTATTTGTCTAATATGATGATTCAACCCAGTGAAGACTCACCCAATATAGTCCCAACATTATGATAAATCGTTTTGTTAGTTTTTTAATGTCTTGTTTAATTTTTCATCTTAAGTTTTAGTTATTGGATGTCATTCACCTGCTATATTTTTTATTCAATCTTTATTATTTAAAATTCTTTAACTTTAGGTCTTTGGTGAGATGTGACTATGGAAAAATACAAATATGTTATGTTGAGTTGATTAAATATGTGCTTATTAGATATTTTAAAATGGTGTGGCATTTTTTATTGAGTATAAATTTTTTGGTAAAATAATTACATAAAAATCTCAAACTCTTTCAACAATTACATAAAATTACCACCAACATATTCCTTATACTCTCAAGTACAAACAACACACTTTTTTTTTTCTTCCCTTATCACCTCTTTCATGTTCAAATTCATTTATCATCTTTTTTCTTTTTTTAATTTCATTTCTATCTTCTCATGAAAGAAAGGATCAAAAACCTCCTTGCCTGAAACCACCACCAACCCACTTTTTTAGCATGTTGTGTCTCCGTCTAACTTTATTTAGCTATGACCCTTTATCACAGACGCAATGAGTGTCACACTTAAGAGAGAGATGTTAATGTGTCAAGTGTGAGATAAAGATTCACATTTGATGCAAAAGTAGATGTTTAGCAACATATAAGCGAGAAGACCAATATGCTCAATGCCTTAAGGTTTTTGTTCAATATGTGATCTCAATCTCACTTGCGTAGCTTCTCTTAACCTAATATAATAATCAAATCCATGTAAGCTCCCTCAGAAGTCCGAACATTATTGTGAATTATTTTCTTGGTGTTTTTATGTCTTTTTATATTTAAGTTTTCCATGTTGTTTGCTTTCGTTCCATTTTGTTTTATTCAACCTATATTAGTTGACAAAATACATGCTTATTAGACATTTTAAATGATGTGATATTTTTTTAAATTGATAATATTTTATTGGTAAATTAATTATTCCTAAATTTTCAACTCCTTCAACAAACCCATAAAATTAACAACAACTTTTAGAAATTGTGTTTAATTGAGCAGTCCCAATCAGCAAGGACAATTAAACCAAAAGCTTATTTCGGTAAATTAATCAAAAAACTTCTTTCAGTAAAAAATCAATATGAGAGATGGTTCATATATAAGGATCATGCATGCAATTTTTCATGATTAATTTGAAATAAAATCCATTTTCTAGTTCATTGCGATTTTCTAACTCTAAGAGTATAGTCTAGTTGTAAAAAGACAAACTTAAGATTTAGAGATTGAGGTTAGATCTTTGCTAGTATCTTTGGAGATATGTAAATGTAAATATCTTTGTGAGTGTTCTTTTATCTTTAAGGTCTTCCCTACCTTGTAAAAAATCAACATTCCCTCACAGTAAAAAAATTTATCAAGAAATTCATTGTGATTTTTGTTTTTTTTTCAATAACAACATTAAATGTTATACCTCAATAATCATTATATTACAATGATCATTAAGAAATTATCTCCAGTACATTTTTACGTGGAATTTATGTTTTCCCTACCTTGTAACCCATCATGTGAATGTTATAATTATAATTTACACATTTCCTCTTACATACCATGATTACGAAGTAGCCAAAAAAAAATTGTAAGAAAAAGTAATTGAAAGTTATATTATTTCACCATTATGGGTCTTTTAGTAAACCATGAACAAAATTACCCTATATACAATTTTAATGTTATAATAACTATAATTTAGTAATTTTTTCATACATGTTACTATTAGTTAGTAGCTGAAAATTTAGTTATTTTGTCATTAAAAGTCTTTTAATAAACCATGATGATGCATCAATTGTATAAGTTTTGTTCAAATTATATGACGTGTACCAATTGCATGTAATATTTAGGATGATATGCAACATGTAGGATGATGTGTTTAAAGTATTGATTTTTCTTCTTTTCGAAATAGCCAAATTTTATTGAGAGCTTGCTCAAGATGTACATAGCTAGCCAAACTAGAAAAATGCAAACGGGAGCCATATATAGGCCGAGAACACCTTAAAAAGCAAGCAGACACAACTGATGCCATCCCCCAAAAAACTGGACAAACTCGCGACAAAAAAAACCATAAAAACCCTTGAGCTGAACCTAACCCCAAGATGATTCGACAACTGCCTTGCCTGACAACAGCGAGACCTAAAATAGACCCCCGAGAGCTAGCATCGCTGTAAACACCCAAACAGATGTTGAGGACACAACAAATAGAAAAAACACCCACACAACAGTAGTGCAGCTCTACACTCTTTGTAAGAAATTTGCATGGTCCCAACACCACTTATAATACAACCAAACGGAACTTAGAGCACGACTTTAACTCCACATCCAAGATACCCCCTTAATCTCATCAACAAAATCATCATCCGCTATATTTCGATCTTTGAAGATCATTCATTTCTATGCTTTGAGAGTATTACTTAGGTTTGACAAAGAAAGATGTCATGTGTTTCTATTTTATTTTTTATAAACAATGGAATATGCTTTTAGTGTGATGAAAATATTATTTGTCAGTAATTTTCAGTTCAACTGGCAATGTCGATAAGTGAGGTTTTGTCACTACCTTTACATACTAAAAAAAGAATATTACGGGCATCTATGTTATAGCAATCAAAAGGAAAATTGGGAAGAAAAAAATACATATTAATTAAAATGAAATTTTTTTTTTGACAAAATTAAAATGATAAATATTAGCGACCTGTTTTTTTTGTTACAATATTAACTATCTGTTTAAATGCATGCACAACCACGAACACAATAATTAATAGAAACTAATGTGCATAAAATGATTTTTTTTAAAGAGGATGCGTAAAATTGTTTTTTTTAGGGCAGCGTAAAATGATTTGTTAGCAAGATTTTAATGTTTCCAAATATGAATATGTTATATATATGCTGTGTTAATATCATTTACGTATCAAAATTCTTTCTGGTATCATTCCATTTTGGGGATTTACAAAAATCCCGCGGATCGTACGGCAATCTGTTCGACGTACAACAATGTGTTGAACCACTTCAAGCTGGGCTCCAGGCAAGAGGATGCCTCAAATCTTAATGAACACTTACACATGTAATTACGAATCATCTACTACACAGATCCTAACATTGACATCAGGAGTTGAATCCACGACCATGTGGGTGAAAAAAAAACTATGCTTTCCATTTACTACCCAACTAAAAAGGTATTAATAAGACTTGACCAAAAAAAAAAAAGTATTAATAAGAATTAATTTCATTTATGTTTAGGTCATACTGTATCGCCATTGTTAAGAATTTGACTAAGGACAATTTTAGAAATGAAGACTGTGTGACATTTTCGTTTACTTTATTTTATTTTATTTCATTTGAGATCATTTCTGTTTACTTTAACGATATTAAAATGAATCAATTATATTATATTTCATTTAAGTTCCATTAATACAATTAAAAACAAACCAATATTAAGATGGATCATTATAACCAATATTTGATAATATATATGTCATATATACTTTTAAAGTTGATGGTTTTTTAATAGTTTCTATTTTCTTTTTGACAAAAAAAAAAAACAGCTTCTATTTTTTTGATTCGTCGTAATTTATGTTTAAATATTTTTAGAATGAATAAATGTTTTTAAGAGAAATAAATTACGATTATATTATAGACCAGATCAATCTCGTCTTGATAGAATTCACCGAGTCACACTCGTCGTATATTGGCAAATAAAATCACTCTAATTTATGTATCTATGAATTATATGTCTAAGAAATCAATTGATTATATATAAAATGATTGTAAAGTACATACACATCAAAATACGAATAAATTAAACAATAGATTATACTTGAGTGACTAACGATCTAAAGGCAAAATTTTAATAGAATATGGAACCGGACATAACATATCTTATACATGAAAAAAAACCCAACAAATGGACATTCTCCATAAAATGAAAAATATTTACATTATCTAATTTTTTTTCTTGGCACATAAACATTCCAAAGCTTCATGTGTAGATCTATGGTATCCATGCCACAAGCCGTTAGAACGTGAAAGTATCATAGGGCAAATCTGTGTATTTGCCCCAAATACATGGATTTATACAACATCTAGTGGATCATCAACATAATAAATTTTTGAAATTAGAGTGATGAAAAAAACATGTTAAAGAAGAAAAGTATTTCAATAAAATAAAAGAGAGATTTTGAGAAGAATTTCAAAACTGAATTCTGAATGAAGTGAACTGCATCAATTATACTTGAATTTCAATAGATTATACTTGAATTTCAATAAAATGCTGAGACTCACAAACAATATTTATAGGAAAAAAGAAGCAAGTAAACTGCATCAATTATCCCCTTAATTTAGTAATGAAATTAGTATGACATTAAATAGCAAAAACAATTTGAATAAAATATTCCGTTTATTCTTTTGTCATTATAAGCCCTTTAGTCAACTTGCATAATCATGTTAATTACATAATCATGGTTAATTACATAAGTCCATAAATTAATTTAAAAATTTGATTTTCGATTACTAAAATTTTTCAACAACGAAACAACAATTTTAAAAATACTAAAAAATTTCAATAACAAAAAAAATATTCTAAAAATTGATTCTCGGTTACTAAAATTTTTATTTGCTTAGTAACAATTAGGACACAATATTTTTTGTCAAAAAAAAAATAAGGGCACAATATTTATTAAAAAAAAAAATGACACGCGTTCATTACCTTTTGGTTACCAAAATTCTAGTTTCAATCACGTTTACCTTTCTGTTGCCAAAATTTCGGTTACCAAAGAACATTAAATTTTGTTATGTAATTAAAAAGAACATTAAATGCACCTTAAAAATGTTTGTTAAAAAAAATCAATTGAAATAATGGTTTTGATATGTTTATGACCAAAATTCTGTTTTTTTTCAGTCAAAAAAAAAAAAAGTTTGTTAAATACAAATCAATTGAAATAATGGTTTTGATATGTTTATGATTTTCTTTGACTAATACAATCAGCTTCAATTCCGCTTTTTTTTTCTGTCCTAAAATAAAAGTTGAACAGCTTAATGATATTTCTTAAAAAAAATAGAACAGTTTAATGAAATAATATTTATTTTATTACTATTAGTTTTTTTAGATTTTATACTTTTCGATAAATTATAAATTTGATAATCTTTTTAATAGGTTAAAGAGTATATGCAATTTTTTCTGCATATTCAAATACATATGCAATTGAAATATGATATTATATAAAACAATCTCGTTAAAATTTCATTCTTTAATATCAATTATAAACTATATTATAATAAAATTGTCTCACAATATTATTATTATTATTATTATTATTATATTATCATCATGAAAATAAAAATAAAAGTTAGTTCATTTCATTAATTCATAAATTCAAAAAAAATGTGAATTGGCTAAAAAGAATCATGAATTGGCCAAAAAAAAAATACAAATGATATATATGTTTAAAAAAAAATAAATGATATATATTATGGTTACAAATATTAATATGGAAGAGTCTTGAAAGCCAAATGCATAAGGATGCTTTGTTTGTTGAGAGTGCCACGTGTCATAAGAATAAAATGAGAAAATTTGTTTATTGAGAGTGCCACATGTCATGAGAATAGGATGAGAAAAACACTTCCATATATAGACTTGAGAAAAAGTCTCAAATTTATATAATATAGATATAGATATAGATATAGATAGATTATGAATTGTTATAATGTGTTCCGCAAAAGTTACTTTTCATGCTACTACGGCGAAGATTGCAGCAATGGTTTCCTTGTCTGGCTCCTCTTCCACCGGTAAATGTTTATTATGTGATGTTGATTTATTGGATGCATTTCTGGTCCCTCCTTTGTACAGGCGTGTTGCAGACATTATTACAGTGGTTTGGAAACCTCCCACCATCACTTGGGTCAAGGCGAATACGGATGGTTCAGTCGTTAATTTAAAGGCTGCTTGCGGTGGGATTTTTTCGAGATTTTAGGGGAACATTTTTGGGAGGCTTTGCGAGTAATCTTGGTGATTGCTCGGTCTTTGAGGCGGAACTTACAGGACTCATGATTGCTATGGAATTTGCATCCCTTTACAACTGGCCAAGGGTGTGGCTGGAGAGTGATTCCTCAAGCGCGGTTCAGGCCTTCAAGAATCCATCTATCATTCCTTTGCGGTTGCGGAATCGTTGGCACAATTGCATGCAGCATGGTTTATTCGTCATTTGCTCCCATATTTTCCGTGAAGGAAACGGTTGTGCAGACACCATGGCTTCCTTGGGACACAATTTGACCGTTACTTCTTGGTATCATTCTATGCCGGCTTCACTTGCAGTTGATTTTGCTAGAGACGAACATGGGCTTCCCAATTATAGATTTCCTTAGCCATTTCTAGTCATTTGCTTTATCTTTTCTTTGTTTCCCCGAGGGTTTTGGCCTAGCCTCCCCTCTTGTACAAATTTTTATCTTTTTTAATAATATTATGTATTGGGAAGGCGGTAGAGGATGAGAGTTTCTGTTGGGTGCCAACCTAGTTGGGATGCTTCAGATTCGCCCGGATGCCCAACCTTTCTCTTGGCCTTATCCAAAAAAATATTGTTATAATGTGTAAGGAAGATTTGACATCAATGTACGAGAATGATTTCCATGCCAGTTGATGTTTTTAAGCATTGCGGTTTTTTTTTACTCCATTCGTTTTTCTAAAATCTTGTTCGATTTGTCTTGATGAATAATTTGAAAATATCAAATTTTTATGATTTTGTATCATTGATAATTAAAAGGAAAACTCTAAATCTTACGAAATCAATAATTGACGAAAAGCACGAGCATATCATGCTTCTTAGATTTTCTCTCACCGATGGCCATGATTTATGTAAAAACCGAATGTAATAGTTTTAAAAAATTTAAAACCGCACGACGACGCATTCTTGCCATTCTTGTGTATATCCTTGGTAATGTTTAGCAAAGCTCTAAATAAAAATATTAATGATTAAAGTTGAGTATTAATGTGTGTTGTGATTGATTGCGACATGTATTTAGAAACGGATAGAGTCATGATTTAAGCCATGGTATTCAAATGGAGAATCAAATCATTTATGTCAAACGTTTAAGTTTTAAAAATTTGTAAACATTCACCCTCTTAAAGTTAGGTGAAGAAAAAAAAAGGAGGAATATATCATTTTTCTAATGTTTGGTTCAAGAAAACATGAAAAAATATCAATGTTATACCCGAATGAAAGTTCTCTCTCTTTATTAATTGGAGACAAAACATAAATTTTATTTTATTTTTCCCTATTTTTCTCTTAAACCTAATGTGAGATGTACTTTTCTTCTCATTTGATCAAATATAAAAAAAATAAATATATATACATTATATTAATTATTTGTTTTATTCAATCTCCCTTTTTCATCTGATCAAATACAACATAAGGTAGAAAATCAATGCCACAAAATTTGTGTACAAATAACAACCAAATCACTTTCTCATTAGATAGCATAAGTTACATGCATGATGCATTGATTGATTAACTTTCCCATGACAAATGATCAAGGTTAAAGTTACTAACAAGTAATAAGTATTGATGCATAGAAAAAAATTATTTATCACCATTTTTCTCCAGTTTCCTTGCAGTGGCTCATACAATAAGAAAATACTTAATTTAAACAGTTTTGACAGAAAAATGCATCAAACATTAGCGAGGAGGAGGTCCTGGTTCGTAGAGGGGTGGAAAGCAGCAACTAAATAGACCACAGCAGCATAGAAACCATAAGCTGGAAGACATAAAATCAAGAGAACAAATACTTAGTCAATTATTTCATCTTTTTTTCTTTCTTTCTCATATTGTTTAGTTTAACAGGAAAAATATATGCAATAGTTTGTATCTAAACATGGTTATGAAAAAACATACGGTTGCAAAACTCGAGCAAAAAGAAGTGACTTACCAAGAATCCAAGAATCCGCTGATAGGGGGAGCTGGACCTAGCAACGGTGTGCTCAGAGGAGGAGGAGGGGGAGGAGGTGGTGGATCCATTACGTACTTACAAGTTACAACGGTTGCTTCTACAGTTCTACCATTCAATAAATATGTAAAAGTTGAATAACTTACTTTCAACAAGTCAAACCTTTCATCTACCATTCAAAGGCTGATAATTCAATGCCACAAATTCCACCCCAACTAACTTAACATATAAACTTTGTTAAGCAAACAATAAAAAGGTACTCACTAATAATAATTCATTTTCTTAGGATAGAGAATGTAGTAGATATACAATATACAATTCCATGTGTGATATATCTATCTGTACATATATTTGCAAATTTACAATGATTTTTTACATGTATCACATCCGATCCGATTCTTTCACAAATAAAGTAGAGTCGGAATCATGTATAGTTTTCTGTACAAGTAGAACAATTCAACAAATATATTTCTGTTTATCTAAAACAATAATGTATCATAGTAAATGCTACAGAGATGTAGTAGTGCTGCGTAATAGAACGTGTATGCTATCAAGGGAAACTGATGTTTTCCATGCAAAATGATTCCAACCGAGGCTCGGATAGGTCTACCATTTCCTCTTCTGATGGATGCCACTTCTCACCTTTTGAAGTCAAGAGGATCAAACTTTTCATATACTCGGTTGAAATTGTATCTACATCTCTATCTTCGTTTCCAACACGAAGATCGTAGTCAGTACAACGCGGCAATGAATTATGAGGTGGAAATCTACTCAATGAAGATTGTCTTTGCTGTTCTGCATCATCATCTCGGTCCTTTATTTTCACAAGAAAGAAAAAAAAGGTGAGGATAAGGCTTTATGTTCATGCTATAGTAATCGGAGGATACGATATGTTATGGTAACTCTTGCCAGTGTAACAATCTGACAAATGAAATATACATCAAACAAAATTTTCAAAAATTTAGTTCTGTTTGGTTTGAGAAAACGTTTGCTATTTTGATTTCGTGCTCTTACTTTTAATTGCAAAATTATCCCTTGTTTTCATTATCTTTTCTGTTATCTAATATTTGAATATGAATAGGTAAAAACACTTCATCAAACTAGAATGCTGAAGTTAAGAACTGAGGACACAATGGTGAATGTGCTTACCTGAAAAAGGCACAATTGAATGTATCTTCTCCTTCTAGATTTGGTTCGAGAAATACTTGAAAGAATTAAAACAACTTCACTCATAGTTGGTCTATTATCCGGATCCAACAGTAAGCACTCCTTTGCTAGGTTTGCCATTATATGCACCTCATCTTCTGGGAAGTTTCCTTTCAATTGTGGATCAGCCAACTCGATCAATACTCGCCTACTATCCTGTAAGCGAGGAGCAGCCTAAAACAAAACAAGTTTGGCAATCTATATCAGTATAATGAGTGTCCATAATCTATTTCTTAGTAAAACTATATGCAATGTTCAAACTAAAGTAGGTAATTATCATGGTCATCTAAGTTCACGTTTATAAATGGACAAGGAGACACATTAAAAAAAAATACAGCTCAGGATGTCTGAGCTATTATACAAAGACCCTTCTCAAGAACAAAACTTTGTCAAGTCAATGCACAAGTTGAGGGTCAACAAAATCCTTCAAATGTGAACAAATGTAATAATGGATAAGTTGATTTCTACGTAGCACACACTCGTATGGTTACATTTAATCACCTAATTTTCATATTATAATTGGTGTCTACGTGTCAATGTCGGTATTGTTTTCAATGTCTGTGCAAGTGTTTCATAGGTTGATTTACAATACCCATACAACAAGGCTTTCTTCTTTGCCTGCAGATTTAAGGATTGGTTGGCGACCACTAATAAGCTCAAGAAGAACCACGCCGAAACTGAAGACATCTGACTCAATAGAGGATCTCCCAACAATTGCATACTCAGGTGCAAAATAGCCAAATGTCCCCTTCATTCTTTGTGAAGAATATGAACAACTTGGGAGGCTATCAGATCTCAAGTCTTTAGCCATACCAAGATCAGTTATCTGCAAATTTATTAGATAAAAGTTTGTGAAAGCATATATTAGGAACTTGACAGTAAAATTTACACACATTAAAAACCACTAAACACAAGAATTTGTTGGAACCATTTAGAAAATCCAAGACTCATACTTTTGCTTGCCAATTTTTATCAAGAAGAATGTTTGTTGATTTGACATCTCTATGGAGAATTCTTGGCGCAGCTGCTTCATGAAGATACTCCAAGCCCCTTGCAGCTCCTAATGCAATTGTAACACGAGTAGACCAATCCATATTTTTTCCAAAAACTCCATCTAAACGGTCCCTCAAATTTCCGTTACTCATGTAGTCAAACACAAGTAACCTCTGAACATTTTTTCCTTTTAATTCTGAGCAGTATCCAATCAATGGCACCAGATGACAATGGTGAAGTCTAGACAATAATTCAATCTGAACAAAAAAAATATGTTAACTAAAATAATGCTTTAGAAAGAAAAAAGATAATCCTCAGCTCATATTTTTTTTATGTAGATACTAAGAAGCATTATAACATAGCATGATAAACCAATGAAAACTGAATATTGTTATTATTAGGTACAACCTCTGTGAAAAATTCAGTGTCTGCTTTGGGCCCTCCTTGATCTTTAAGTCGCTTGACTGCCACATTACTACCATTTTTCAGTTGACCACGGTATACATAACTACTTCCACCTAGTCCAATGAGGTTTGAAGCTGAAAAGTTTTCAGTGGCATTTTCCAGTTCAGCAAATGAAAATTGAATAATATTTCCATGAAACGTTTCTCTTTGATTCCCAAACAAGATAGAGGCTTTTTGAAGGCATCCTAACGAGAGAGAAAACAGAAAAAGGTAAATAATAACAAAATATAATAATAAGGTAGATGAAGAACTTTCAAGTCTGTATAAAATCCAACAGATTGAATCAAGTACGTTTCAACTAACAAATTAGGGATAGTTAACTCAAAACCAATCTTACTAGTAATATGACTAATGGGAGAATTTATAACGCTTTTTGTTTCCGGAACAAAAGAAGTCCTTTGACTAATGAAGTTGCTGGTACTACTATAACTTGTTTCCTTATCTGATGACGAGACCATTGGTGATTGAATAGGATGATGTCTTTCCCTTCGGCGAACATAACATACAACAAAGGCGAGAAATGCAACGATTGTGCATGTAACACACATTATTAGAATGATTATTACAATCTTGCTCGAAATGTGTGACTTTGAACCTAGTGTCATCTTAGCAGTTCCTGCATGACTCAAAATCTTAAAATTAGTTTGAGTATCTTAGAAGAATCCATTCACTTTTTCCAGGAAAGTAGTGGTTATGTCATCATCAATAAGACACAAATAAATTGAAAGTAAATCATGCTTCAAAACAAGAAGTGATTTAGAATGAAAAATATCTTATTTTTTTCTCTTTGCCTGAGAATCTCCACATACATAGTCTTAATGTGGACACTTTCATTGCGATAAATACTGTTTAATCAAAAGAAATTTGTTTTAAAACAACTTAACAAAGAATCTCCAAATACATAGTCTTATATACAGATGGATTTTTATTACATGCAAAACAATAGCTGGTTAAGCACCAATCCATGTCAGTTTTCCGTAAGCATCAACTAGTGAACCTTCAAGATGGTAGAAAAAGGGAAAGAAGGAAAGATACCCCAGACGCAGTTGCAGGCAATAAAGCAGTTAGGATTATGGCTTCCTGATGCCACTTTAGGAAAGCCATTTGAATCACATATACATGTCCATATGGATGAACTCTCTTCAGCATATACATGAAAGGAAGAAAAAAAAAAGTAAAGCAGCAAACAAAACAGTATTCCGGATGTGATCACAGTTTTCACCTAAAAATGGTGAATACACTTATGGCCTTCCCACCTTAAAGCACAATCAACTGGAAGTGGTAAATTTATCAGCACAAAATGAATTGCCAGTATACCTGAATGGCAATCACATGACTTGGAACAATTAGAAATAGAGTATCTCTGATTCGCTCGAAAAGAACATTTACATTTCCACTTGTTTCGACCACTATCAGACGGTTCCTTTGCTGGTAAAACAAGAAGCAAAAGGTAAAAATGATATTGTGGCTAATTTAGATTATACACATGACTGAGGAGAAACTTGTAAACAGACCCTCTAAAGACTTAAAAATGAAGGAGTGAAGTGTTCAAAGGATGCTCAACAACAAATCAAAATCTGTCATATCTTTTTTTTCCGTTTTAGCAGTTAAGCGTTCAAAGACCAATAATACACAGTATCTTACATATGAAAGTTGGAAAGCCAAAAACCAATGAATTATCAATCGTGGTACTAACCACAAAATGAGTGCTGAAACCATAGCAAGCTAATAACAAGAGCAACAGAAACTTTGAGTTGATGCTTCATTTATTCCAACCCATATATCACTACAAGGAAAGGAAAGAAAAGGAACATTTAGCTCTACATGAATCTAAGGGAAGCAATTTTCCTACGTTGTGAATAAAACAGATCTCTTAGGTGAATCTCCATGATAAATTCATGAGCGGATAGATGGTAAGCACCATAAATGGCTTCAATATTTATAAAGTATGAATATACAAGAGCAACAAAAGTTTCAATCTGAAAAATCAACACTACCAAACCATATCATTCAACAATGTATATAGATATGGTGGAGAAAATCAAACTATAGAAGTGTATACGAATAACTTGAGAAGTATATATGAGCTCTTAACATTCTGCTGAAAAACTCAAAAAACCTATCCTTATCTTCAGTAGTAAAGATCATAGATTCATAACTGGCAGAAAGGAAAGGGAAGTGGCATGTTGGTGAACCTGTTAAAGGGAACAGAGTAAGCCTTCAAATTGTCCTTGATCCAATCATCATTTTCGAAAAAATATATATATATAAACTAGCTAACAAACAAAGAAAAACTGCTGACAAATAATCCAGAAACAGTAGTAACACTCAGGTTTCAGTTTCATTTTATCTCTATGTAGCAGTAAAAAGAAAATGCCAGTCATTTCATGTTGAATAAGTAGGTAGCAACTCTTTTTGTGTCTGACCGCAACTTTGTGGCTTGTGAATGTAAATAAGGAAAGAGAATAGGAAAGAAGAAATGAATGTTTAGCCTACAAGCACCGTAATAGAATGGACTCTTAAACTACCATGAATCAACAACTGACTGTGTGATGAGCTTAAACATAAAAAAGTTCAATAGAAGGAGGACACGTACATTTGAATGCTTCCATGGTCGGTCACATTAGACAATAAATATAGGTAATGAGCTGGTAGAAGTGTAGAACTTCCTTTGTGGATTGATTGAGATAGCTTCTGTATAATCCAAAGCCTAGGAATGGAAGAATGAAATTAACAACTGCCAAAAGAACACATCCTTGTTTCCATCTGCAAACTCTTGACAATGATGAGTTTCACTGAAAGTGTTGAGAAATGCAAGAAATTTGAAGTTGTTTTAGCAAAGTAGTGAAAATTATAAGAGAGCAGAATGATTAAGAATGGTTAGCATCTGAGAAAGCAAAGGCTAATTTTGTTTTTTTTTTATCTGGTTTCCTTGTTTTGGAAAGAAGTATTAACTAACTAATTCAAAGAACTAAGTGAAATAAAGAGAAAACAGTGAAAATTTTGGAGTAATAGGAGGGAAGTCATCTTCACAAACCTGCATGTGTTAATCACGTACACATAACATACTCTTTCTATCTCTTTCACAAAATGAAAGTAAAATATGAATTCCTTAACATCAACGTTGATAAACAGATAAGAAAATAATTTGGAGAAGAACTAGCATGGCTAAACAGGCAATGACAACATATAGCATCCAGCTCTATATAACAAGTAAACCCTTCAAAAACCTCAGCCACATAAAAGTGGAAATGATAATTCAAGTCTACCACTTTTCTGAAAGCAGTCACTTTGCTTACTGAAAGGGACCCTTTAACACCTTCCAGTTTTGTTTAAAGTTGAAAATGTGAAGAATTTTCTAGTGAAGTAAACGTAAAATGAGAAGGAAACAAGAGGAGTGATACGACGAACTTCAATTCACAAACCCGATGAATACTATGCTCATAGCACATGAACTAACTCGAAAGGAACAAAAGGAGACACTAAAACAATAAATTCCACGACAATATTAATAAATGTTAATAGTAATGATGAAGAAATCTAAAACTGAAAAACATTTACAACTGGGTATAAAAAATTATAGGAAAATACCAACAATTATCATAAGGGCATTGTTTAAAAAGTTTACATGTAGAAAATTATGTATTTATCATTTTGACAAGTATTTGACTTGTATTTCCAAGACAAAATTTTCTTTTACAAATTCTTTAAACAATGCCTTTATGACACTTCTTAGCATGACCCAAAAACATGTGAAACATTTGAAGATATGGTGGCAGCAATCATGATGAGTATTTTACTAATTTTATCGAATTAGAATCCAAACTGCTTTTTATATTCAATTGAATCAACTAATAGAAGTACATACATTCATATAAGTATGTATGTATATAGCTAAAATTTGAAACCCCAATGTTGTGTTGGGCACACAAAATCACCTGGAAAAATAAAAAACTATTTTATTTGTTCAAAAGGAAAAAACAAAAGGAAGAGCACCCACTAATCAAAAAGAATCAGAAGAATATCGCATGAAGCATTTACAATTCAGAATGCCTAAAATCATTTCTTTCCTTCCTACTACCTATCTAGCTTTAAAAATAAAAGCTAATCTCTACAGAGCAATGTAAAATTCCCATGATTATTTTCTTTGCTGCCGACCACTAAAGGATTTAGTAGGTCGTAGAATATTTCCAGATGATTGTGGTGTCCTCACAAGAATGGTTTGGGAACGTGAAACCATGTCAGCCATGGAAGGAGTTTGGTACGCATGCACAAAGCTGGTGGAGTCTGTGGAATTACCTCTTGCAGTTGCTCTTTGCCCTAAATGAGAGCTCATTCCTGATAGTACATAAGCTCTTCCAGATTCTTCATAAACACGTCGAGTTGCCATTCTATCCTGCATCTCCTTTAGTTCAGCAGAAAGAGAAGTACATAATGGATCACCGGCTTGAGCAGAAATAGTTTCAGATAATGCCCTTTGACATCTTTCTAGGACAGAAATTGCAGCAGTCAAATCACCACGTTCTGCTTCAACTCTAGCCTCAGCCATTGCCTCAGTAGCTTGAAATCTATTCCTTTGTCTATCTACTTCTATTGATACAACTTGATCTCTGGCCACATTAGGCCTCTGAATCTTCACTTCACTTGTTACATCCAAACCCTCCATTTTTGTGATAGGGTCACTATAAACACATGTAATGATCAACAATGACATCTCATCACTAGATTTCTCAACTGGAACATTGAGTGTCACTAAAAAGTCTCTTTCTTCTTCGGCATACAAATCTCCTACCTTTATAGAAGCCATTCTTGCATTGTTAGTCAATGTACTTTGGTAACTTCCTGCTTTTACTGAACTAAGTTGCAAACGAGACTGAGCACACCGAACTTCTACATGTAAATCTTGAACCACCACACTCAATAGTCCCCCAATACACTGAGCGAAAGCATCCTGAATCACTTCCTCAGCTTCAATAAACGAAAATGTGCCTCCAGAAATCTCAGAGATGGAATGCATCAAAGTAGCATCATGATCAACACCAAAACCAAATGCATGCACTGGTATTTTCAAACCTTCGCCGTTAGTACGATGAATGGAGTTCGGAACAAGTGACTGATAACCTTCTCCAATACCAGCCGTGGTACAAATATTATGGGTATCTTGTCCATCAGTTAGTAACATGATACCGCCCACTGGATTCTTCCATCGACGGTCAACAAACACCTTAACCCCTTTCTTCAATCCTTCAGCAATGTCTGTTCCACCATTTGGAACCAAAGCGTTAATTACACGCAATGCCTGTTGTCGCCCAGCATCATTCATCCGTCGTAGAGGGAAGATGCGACGGGCTGTTGATGAGAACGCAATGATAGAAAGACGGTCTGAGGAACTCAGATTTTGTATGACAAAACTCATAGCTTGTTTCAGCAATGCAATCTTTGAACCAGTCATGCTACCACTTATGTCAAGAACTGTGACAAGATCAACACGAGCACGCGAGGTCTCAACTGAAGGTTCAACATTGCTCCTGCCACCATTTTGTTTGATGGAATAAGGGGGAGCCTTAAGATGAACCAATACAGTAAAGTTATTATGAGAGTCTGATTTTGAAACAGCTGAAACTTCAGGATATGTTGTGATCTCCATTCTATTTTCTATGCTATGATCAACATCATTAACATGGTGAGTAATTGAAGTTTGTTGATCCAAGACTTCATCATCATCGTCAAAGATAGTTGGTTCTGTTATATTATGACTATGATTAAGACGTGACGAACTCTGCCGAACTGTACCATTCTGTCGCGAGGAAGAAAGTCTCCGTAGTATACCTGACCAGGTGTCACCTCTTGGTTGAGAGATGTCATGGGACACATTGGATGCAGTATTTTGAAAAGGAACTTCTTTCCATTTTGCTCTGCAAACAGGGCAAATCTGATTCCCATATCTTACATTAGATGTGATGCATTGGAAATGGAAAGAGTGAGAACATTCTGCAGTAAAAATGGCCTGCCCCTGCCCTGGTTTCATTGCATTCAAGCATATTGCACATGTTCCCTACATAATGTAAAAGAAAGAAAGAAAGAAAAAAGTGAGGAAAATAAAACCCGAAGTGCTAACGTTAAGGACAACTGATACACAGAATATATATAAAATGTTATCAAGAAGTTTCCTAGTAGACATTAAACAAAACTGTACAAACTTTGTACCCACAAACCAAGATGAAATAAAACCATGTAGATGATATCATTTAAAGCATTGTTTAAAACCTTATTCAACAATGCTTAGTAGAACCAACCATGTTGATATAATCTAACCCGTACACCATTCCTTTCCTTAGAATGCAATTTAGATAACAATGCTATTTGTTACAGAATTTTCTATACAAAATTGTTATAAAAGCTTAATGGCCAGTCATAATTGAAAGGGGGAGGGGAGCAATCTTATATGGTAAACAGGCATTTTTTTCATTTGAATTTTTTTTTTAACAAACAAAAAAAAAATTGTATCATTCAGCATTTCACATTTATAATAATCATCACACAAAAATCAGTAACAGAAATTGAAGATGTCAAACATGACTTCATGGATAGTGCCCATCTTGTAGACAAGCATCCAATAAATCACAATATTTTTTTATTTGTAAATTGTTTTAAAAGAAGTTTTTGTGTCATTCAGCATTTCTCTAACTTTATAATCATCATCACACAAAAATCAGAAATAGAAAATGAATATGTTACACATGACTTCATGGAAAAGTGGCCATCAATCCAACCAATCCACCATCTACATTAACCAAGGCACCAAACTTTTAAAAGAAGGAAAAAAAACCAATTTAATTATTAATCATATAAAGACAATACTATGTACTTTTAAAATATATAAAATATCAGATATTGAATGTTATCAGTTGTTTTCAAAATCCGTGAAGCTGAGCAATTAAGTATCCTGTATCTATAGATAAATACAAAAGTCACTATTAGATTATTTTGTCCAATAGTGACCACCCCTCTTGTCTTGATGCAGGTCCACCACAAAAACCACTGTATAAAAAGATGGAATAGAATACTATCTTTACCAAAAACACCCATCACTATTACATGACTAATTACGTCAACTATAGGATTCCCTGACAAATCTACAACTCAAGCATTAAGTTTATACAAAAAAAGAAAAAAGTCAGCGTTTGGTGGTCATACATATTGATGGCATCAAGGAAAAACTAACAACAATCAGCCTACCATTTTCAGCAAAGTAAAGGTGATACGCAACTCTAAATATTAATTGAACATTTGAAAATTTCGATAAATTTGACAAATAAAGTGTAATAATATATAAAAATATCATCAAAAGAAAGGAGAAATCAAAGATGATTCCTTCATTCACACTTTTCAACAAAATTAATAATAAAATGGAATGGAAGGAGATTTAATGAAGTGGAATGGAACAATTCTTTTTCTCCATTCCAATTTTCCAATCAACAAGTTCATGTCATTCTAATCTGTTCCATTCTATTACATTTCATCATATTTCATTCGGGTAAGCAACCATTTTGATCCTTGAATATGTGAGACACTATCATTACCGTCTCCAAATGTATCAAAATTGCAAATACATTCCTAAATGTCTCTTATTTGTAATTAAACAGACACTTGAGGATGTTTTGCAATTTCAATATGTTCTAGGACTAAAATAACCTTGTCTCAATGTCTCACACATTCAGAAACTAAAATGGTTGTTTACCCTACTTTATTCCATTCAACTCTTTTACATTTACATATTCAACATAGCATACCCACATATCAAAATCCAAACTTTTTCACTGTTTGAAGCTGGATTTTCCACAATCAACAGTAAAAAATGATGTTTTTTACTCCATAGGGTCAACACTCCTCAAAATCAAATCAACTATGGTATACACAGACTGTGTAAATCTTTTTTACAAATAAATCCAATCAAATCACATAAATATTTGTGGAGATATTTTATGAACCAATGTATAAAAACGACATTATAATGAAATTTGATTGAATTCATGCACAAAAATAATTTTACACCGTCAGTGCATTGAAATGAATCCCTTGTCAATTACACAACCACTTTTTCACATAAACTAAACAACTAGTTCATAAAGGGTACAACATACATAATAGCTGCTATGAAAGTGACATTTCCACCACCGCCATAAAACGAATAATAAAACCAATACAACACATCACAATCACACTCTTATGTAATCCATTACTATCCCCAAAAGTAAAAATAAAAAATAAAATTAAAAATTAAGAGAAAAAATTAAAAAATTAACCCGTGAATGTGATTACAACCTAATAATTACATTACATGCAAATTAGTCATCAAACTCATCATTATAATGATAATAATCACAGAATATCATAATTTAAACAAAATTAAATTAAATTAACCAAAGCAGTGAAAAATGAAGAGAATCGAGATTGATTGATGAAAATGCAAACCTTGGAAGAGGAAGAGGAGGAGAGACGGAGACCGGAGGAGGAAGGTGTCGGAGTGGAGGGACGGCGACCGGAAACACTGCCGGAGGTGGAGGAGAGACGATCGGAGATGGAGGAAGAAGGTTGATCGGAGGTTTTGGGAAGGTGAATACAGGTTTTTTTGAAGCCAAGAGCGAGCTTGAGTTTTCGCCATTTAGATTCCATTTTGCTACGAAAATGGTTGAAAAAGCGATGGAAGATTGAGATTGTAGTAATGGCCCACAATAGTCACAGGAGGGAGGGAGGGAGGGAGGGAGAGAAGAAGAAAAGAGAGTTTTATTATTATTATTATTATGTTATGGGTGATTTAATGGGATGGAGATGATGAGTGGATGGATATTAATGTTATTATTATGTTTGTTGACAATTTTCAATATCCATTGAGTTATATTTATAACCAAAAATTTATTTTTTAAATTTATTCAATATCTATTGTATTTGGTCTATCATATATATCAAATACATCAAATCAAATCTTATTAATTTATACATTTTTTTAATGCATATGATAGTAATAATAATAATTAATTATACATTTTTCCCTTAAAACATAAGGGTCATGTTAACTTGTGCCCTAAGGTCACATGTTAAGCATTAATTTCATTCCATTAATTAATAGTAAGAATTTAATGAAAAAAAATTAGTATAAAACATTTTGAGCAATAAATTAACACAATTTCTAATACATAATTTCTATTAGTGGAATTCTTAACATGTGTTCTAAGGGCGCATGTTAACATTTTCCAAAAAATAATTATACATTTATTACAAATCTTTTGACCACATGTATCAATAAAAGTTAATAGTGTACTTAATGTGTCTATTTTACATATAAATATTATTAAATGATTATTTATTTATACGTATGTTTAATTTTACTTTTTATATTTTAAGAATAGTTAATGGTATTAATTATGGGTATGTTTGGGTAAAATCCAACTAGTCATTTGAATATGTGCTTAAAATCAATGACGGAGGGAGTAAGAGAGATTGTGGGTGTTACCGTGAAACGGTATATTCTAGGAATCACTTGAGACAGGTTGGTATTGCTGGCATAATATAATGTCTCTGATAATCCAAATTTTGACCTCAAGATAAATAATATCTTGTCAAAATTGTTTCCCCCAATAATAAACTCAAATTCTCCTGAACAATTTCTCTTTCGAGTTCATTAAATATATACTTGAGCCAATTGCTTGGTTCACATTATTATTACTAGCGAAAAGACAGGCAATCACGTGCCCGTTTTTTCGCTCTTTTTATTGCGTTAATGTTTGAAAACTATGAACGGTGTTTTTTAAGACATTTTAATTTTGATTTAAACTAAAAATATAAATGTTTGTTGCTTTCAAGTTATATTAAACCAAACTAACCATGATTATCTATTTCAATGACACCAACAATATAACAAAAAAAATATAATCTAAATTCTTTTTTTAATGACATCAACAACAATCTTTATTATAGAAAAAGTTGTTTAAGAATATAATTGGGATAATGAAAAATAAAGTATAAATATGTTTATCTAGTTTGTTACATTTTTTAAATGATAAAGGGAAAAAAGAAAAAAAAACACACACACACACACGGGGTTTCTTGGGCTGCCCCCCACACACACACATATATCGTGTTTGTTACATTTTTTTTAAGGCATAAGATGGAGGTTTCCCGGGCTGCCAACCTAGTTGGTCCACACACACACATATATCGTGTTTGTTACGTTTTTTTAAGGCATAAGATGGAGGTTTCTCGGGCTGCCAACCTAGTTGGTTTGTCGGTGTTTCCTTTTGATGTCTATCCTCTCTCCTTCCCTAGTAAAAAATAATATTTTTTTTTTAATATTTAAATTTATTCTTATCTATTTGTTACATGTGTTATTATTTGTATTGAAAATTGATGACATTTTTGGAAAAAGAAAAAGTCAGTCCAAAAGTGCTGAAAATGGTCGTTTTCTTTATATATATATATAGTATATATTATTATTGATATTATTATTATAGAAAATAATTTAAAAAAATTGATACTAACTTTTTTGTTATTATTATAGAAAATAATTTAAAAAATTGATACTAATTTTTTTAATGCATATTATAGTAATGTTTAAAATACTAATATTAATTATACATTTTCCTTAAAAAAAAGTAATTATACATTTTTCCCTTAAAAAATAATTAGACATTTGTACACTCCATGTCTATTATTATAAGTCGTTTGACCAATTTTATATATATCATGAAAAGTTGATAGTGTGGTTAATGTGTCTATTTTATATATAAATACTATTAAATTATATTTTATTTATATATGTATTTAATTTGGCTTTTTTGTATTTTCGGAGAAGTTAATAGTATTAATTAAGGGTATCTTTGAAAAATGCACCTAATAAGTTGAATAGGTGCTTATAATTAAAGATGGAAGGAGTAGGGTGGCACTTCCATGACTTTTTTACGGGAAAGTCATGTGACTTTTGCTTAATCTCGTCCATCGGATCAATCATACGCTTCAAATCACGACACATGTATATTGCTTTTAAAAAAGAAAATCAAAA
>Ga0228710_1002260_pt1 | contig 30173 bp, 41 predicted proteins | sample MedpolnodulmetaG_FD_177995 | JGI IMG/M metagenome (GOLD analysis project Ga0228710, IMG submission 177995) | Root nodule microbial communities from Medicago polymorpha collected in Santa Monica, California, United States - pink nodules | ecosystem: Host-associated > Plants > Roots > Nodule...
GAATCTTGGTCTTGTTGCAACAATATGAGAGTGACATTCACGATCTCTCCTCCACCTCTATCTTTCTCTCTCTCTCATAACATACTATATTTTCTCTTTCAAACCTCCCCTATTTCGGATCACCACACGACCGTTTCTCTCTTTGCCTTCTTGGCATCTTTTCTTCCTTTGCTTTATCTCATTTTTCTATTCTTTCATCAAAAACACAATCTTTTTTTTTCTTTTCTTTTCTTACAAACCCAAGGTACTTTTTTCTTGTTCTTTGGAAGATTCTATCAACTGGGTCGTTTTTGTTTTTGCATATTTGTCCTTTTTTCTTTGATGGGTCGTCGCTTTTGTTCTTGATATCTTTGAGTACAACCATTGAATTCTGAGAAAAAGATGGGTCTTGATGATGATAATGTGAAAAGTGATAAGGAAGAAGAGAAGAGTTCTCGTGTTGTTGAAGAAAGTGATAATGAAGGAGGTGGTGGTGGTAGCAAATACATGAGTGAGAGTTCTGTTGCTGCTACTGAGGAGGAAGATGATGATGAAGATAGGAAGATTGAGTTGGGTCCACAATGTACCTTAAAGGAACAACTTGAAAAGGATAAGGTTTTTGTTTCTTTCTTCTTGTTTTATTGTCTTTCAAATTTCAGAAATTAAAATAAAAATTTAATTTTTTTTTTTGTGATTTTAGGATGATGAGAGCTTGAGGAGGTGGAAGGAACAGCTTCTTGGAAGTGTTGACATCAATGCTGTTGGAGGTGATTTCTTTGAAATTATATATATATATTTTTGTTAATTGTTAATTGTTGGATTCAAAATCAGCTTTTATTCATTTAGAATTATGATGAATTCTTTGAAGATTTTGAATTGTGGTTCTAAAGCATTATCTAAAACAGAACAAATGTCATTATGGTCATGGATTTTACAAAAAGAAAGTGAAATCAAACAATCTGCATCATCTTTTATTTAAGGTCTTAGGAATGTTTTTCAATTTGTAATTTCTGTATCAAATATCCTTCTAGTGTTGCTGGTTTTTCCTTTTAATTATGTTGTTTATACAGATAGGTGACAAAATTTGAACTAGGAATATTTGTTGCATGATTTCATTTTCTGAATTCCAAGTACTATGTGAATCATAAATCACAATGTTCCATGTCTTGTAACTTGACCTCATAATGAAAATCCGTTGGTTTATTTTGAAACTTTACCTAACTTGTGGGGTGTATTGAGAGAAATTTAGAAACTCTGGAGCCAGAAGTGAAGATTCTGAGCCTTGCAATAAAAGCTGCTGATAGACCTGATATAGTTCTTCCAATACCAGAAGATGGAAATCCAAAGGGTTTGTGGTTTACTTTGAAAGAAGGTAGCAAATACAGATTAATGTTCACTTTCCAGGTCAACCATAACATTGTTTCAGGTCTCAAATACACCAACACTGTGTGGAAAACTGGTATCAAAGGTAACTCATATCAATCTCTCTCTCAGGGCCTGTTTTGATTCACTTATTTGAGTTTATCTATTGATATAAGCACTTGCGAGACTGTTTTAGCGAACTTATTTAAACTGTATGTGACATGTTCACAAGTTGTCGTCAGCTTATTTCATTAAGCTCTCAAAGATATAGCTTATGTGAAAATCTTTGACTTATTTTGTTGTAGAAAAAACTTATACATAAGTTATATCATAAGCACTTATGCGATAAACGGTTCATTAAGTTGTTTATCCAATCAGGGTCATAGTTTATGTCAAACCATAAGCTGCTCTCATTGTTGAGCCTTGTTTGTTTGTTACAGTTGATAGCAGTAAAGAAATGATTGGAACCTTCAGTCCTCAAACTGAGACTTACACTCATGAGATGCCTGAAGAGACAACACCATCTGGGATGTTTGCTAGAGGGGCATATTCAGCTAGAAGTAAGGTAACAATTTTTAACATATCATGCACGCTTCCTTAACGGTGAATCAAGAGTTAGTGTATGTTTGGATTGACGGTGTGTTTGGCCACTATTATTGTTGGTTGTGTACTGTTTGAAATTGAGTTATGATAAAGGTATAAACTTGTACTATTTTTTGTGCATTTACTATCTTCATGCTTTTCATGAAACATTGTTTGAGATACTATGAATGTTGTGAAGGCCTACACCTTTCATTAGTTTCATTTGCCAGCTGCTATGAGTTAAGAAAAAGAGTTAGTGAGTCTGAGCTGGACTCTTATCTGCTTACATATTTTTACTTGTTTGGAAATCATGTGAAGCTGAATTAATGCTTACTATTTTGCATACATCACTCCATCAATAAATTCAATAAATGTTCTAATAAATTTGGTGTTAGACTTCACGTGCACATCTTCAACTACTTTTCTGATATTTGAATTACTTCTCTGAAATTCTTGGATAGAATTGTAATGAAGCCTTTGCTTTTGAATGAAGCAATTGACAGAAGCTAAAAAGTAAAAACAGACTATTTAAAACGTTATTTTAACCTATGAAGCATTGACACAGACACGACACTGGACAAATGCGTTGATTTGATGACTTCTTGTTTTGTTTCTCATTTTCATTTTCAGTTTGTTGATGATGATAACAAGTGCTACTTGGAGATCAACTACACTTTTGATATCAGAAAGGACTGGCAGTAATTAGGAGTCAGATAGCAGAATTCTCCTCCTACATTGATTCATATGTTTAATCCTTAATCATTGTTATTTGTGCTGAAATCTCCTTCAGTGTTTACTTGCTTCTTTTTCATTGTTTAATTGTTTGTTTCTAATCCTGTCTGAGACCGGTAATCTTAACAATGATGAGAGGATTTTGAAGGATGAAATTGGTATTACTATTCATTTCATAGATAGTTTTCGTCAATAAATTTGAGTTTTGCATGTTTGGGGTGGTGCAAAACCAGATATGGTCCTTATTCTTGGAATAATAGCATGTAAATACTTACTTAATCAAACTGTTCACTCTTTGGTTCATCGTTTGTACCCAAAAGAAAAAAAACTTTAGGTACATTGTATTCTAAAAAAAAAACATTAGGTACATTGATTTGATTGTTCTAAAAAAATTCAGGATATTGTTTTTTTTTCAGTAGCTATAATACTTATTTTATGAAGAAAAATAAATTAAAATTTTTATATATAAATTTGTCTTTTGTACACATTTGCCTCCCTCTCTCCATTGTTCAAGCTTATTAGCTATGTATATGTTTCCCTTGGTCTTTCCTATACCTCTAAACCTGGACCCCTAAATTCACAAACATAGTGAAAAGTACATTTTACTCTTTGTTCCTTTTAAATGTTTTTTTTTGAAGGATTCTTATATTTTTTTAAAAAAAATCATTTGCATCTCCAGTTTTCCAAAATATTTTTGAGTTATTCTAAATTAAAAATATGTTCTAGATTGCTCAAATTTGAGTCTTCGAAATTCAAAATACTCAAAATTGAGTTGTCCAAACCGTAATTGGTACTGGAATCACCCGAGGAGGAAATTGATTAAGAAATTGGGAATTTAAACAAAATTTTATGCGATTGATTAAAAATGTCAGTTATTTGATTGAGTAAAAATAATAAAATAAAAATCATTTGAATGAAAAAATTGGGAGAAAAAAGTTATTATATCAAACCATGGTATTCTTTTTATACATAGATGTAGACCGTAGATTAACGGTGTCGTGTAAGTACAACTTAACTTATAGCTGAATGGACATTGATATATCGATGTATACAACAACAATAACAACTAAGTCTTATTCCACTAAGTGGGGTCGGCTACATTGATCAAATGACGTCATAGTGTTCTATCATAAACCAAATTTGGATCCAACTCATTGACCTCTAAATCTTTTCTAATGGTTTCTCTAATAGTTTTCCTAGGTCTTCATCTACCTCTTTTAACTCGACTCTCCTCCATTTGATCTACTCTTCTTACCACAGCATCTACGGGTCTTCTCTCTACATGCCCAAACCATCTAAGCCTATTTTCTACCAACTTTTCTACTATCAATGTATGAGTTAAAAAAAAACCATAGATTAAAGATAAAACTGGAAGAAACTAGTTTCTACTATGACTTTGCTTGTAATGTCAATAAACTAGTTTATATCTTTCTTTCTTTTTTTTAGCAAAAGCAAACTTAGTGCATTTCATTCATGAATAAAGAGTACATAGTAGATGGTACATCATTGCAAGTATGGGGGCTAGAGTGAGATAAGGATGCTCTAGCAATAGTATGAGCAACCCTATTAGCTTGCCTCTTAACAAACGACACTACATAGTCGAGATTACTAGACAACAACCTACGACATTGGGATACAAGATTACCAAACTCACTAATGGAAATAGCAGGAGATGTAAGGGCATCAACAAGAGACATACAATCCGTTTCAAACAATACAGTATGTATTCCGTTTGAGATTGTCGTCTTTATAGATTCTAGTAAAGCAATAAATTCAGCTTCTAGAAACACTTTATAAGCTCAAATTAGATGTGTTTGACAAAAAAACTCATTAGCTTATAGCATTCTTAATAATAACATAGATAGATAGAAACTTAATCACGACAATTAGGTAAAATTATAGCCGCCTTTGACATAAGATGGACAAACATATAAATGACATCAAATTCTAAAGAATATTTTGTATTGTAGATCACTTTATTTAATTGTTGGAACTAAGTAGAGTAACAAAGTATTCAAGTGCTCCAATTTGTATTTTTATTCCAATTAACATTATCCCAACTATGATACACACCATCTTGCCTTGCTGACCAATAGATTTTTTGATTGCTTCCTTCTACGTTAGGATCATAGAAGTTGAATGTTGCATGTAGTGGTTGTTGACGCACCCATGTCATCTCAGCTTGTCTTGGCACAAAGTTGGAAAAGAAAACTATAGGAACTCCTCGTTTCAAAACGTTCCTTGGTTTTTCATTGATAATATGGAAGTATAACTCTCCTGAATTTTCTGGTAAATCATTTTCAACCGAGAGTAAAAGTATTTTTTCTGGTGGAGGTTCAGTGGGGAGTGAAATAGAGGCTCTACTACCGAAAGTTGAATTATTGAAACACATAATAATCACAAGTAGTAGCAAGAAGGATACATGGTTTGAAGTGGACATTTTGTTTGATTTCTCTCCTGCTCCATTCTATTCTATTTATATTTGAAATTTACAGCTATGTGCACTAAATATTAATTAAATGTAGTAAAACGTTACTAATACAAAAGTAGTAAAATTAGGCAAATCAATCGGAATTATTATGACCATATATGAGACATAATGAAAAAAGATTTGTTATAAGGAAGGATTCTATAAAATTAGTATTGGTGCTCCTCTCAACAATTGCGTTTGACTCGATTTTTTTTAACTTGAAAAGTTATTTTTAAGCTAAAGCTAAAAATAACAACTTTAATCTATAAAATTAGTATTGTGCTCCTCTCAACAATTGCGTTTGACCCGATTTTTTTTTAACTTAGAAGTTATTTTTAAGCTAAAGCTAAAAATAACAACTTTAAAAATAAAGTTAAAGTTGTTTAGTAATCATAACTTTTTAAAACTTAAAATCTACTTTGAATATGACTAGACTTTGGTCAAATATTTTTTTAATAAATGTCAATTTTTTAATGACAGAATGTATAATTTTATTATAGCATATCATCATAAATGAATAAGATTCTTTTTTAAAAAAAAATCATAAATGAATAAAATATTTAAAAATTGATATAAATATACAAATTCTAAATGATTACATTAAAGAATTCAGTCAAATATTTTAGAGAAGTTAAATGATTTAATGAGTTAAATAAAAGATTTTTGATTAAATATAATTAATATATTCCTTTAATAATAATTTTATTTTGACAAACCTTTAATAATATTATATCAATTGAACAAAAAAAAAATTATATCAATTATAAAGTGCATAATTTTTTTTAAGAAAACAACGTCATTGGTATATGTGCTCTTATAATAAAATATTATTTTGGTACTAATATACCAATCGCCAATAATGATAATTTTAATTTTTCGACAAAAACAAATGTAGCAAAAATAAATAAATCAAAAGATGGCTAGCAACAAAACATAAAATGTATGTTCACCAAGAATCGAAGAGGGATACATAAAAATTGAGCTCCGTGTTTTTCCATAAAGTAGGTTATTTTGTCTTATTTTAAAAGCCATTTTTTCTTATTTTTCTTCTATAAATCAAAGTCACTTTTTTTGCTCATAGTTATAAGAGATTTTGACGAAGTATGAGTGTTCATGTTCACGTCGTATGGAGCACTTATAACTAAGTTGCATAACACTTTGTCGTACCAATCAGAAATTGATAGCTCTTTATTTGTTGCAATCGTAGGTTATGGTGTTGAATATTCTGATTATTATTTTGCACCACTTGAACTAAGGTGTACAAAATCTCTTTTATTCACTCTGATGGTGTTGAATGATCTGTGCGACAGTTTTACCGCATGGTGGAGTAGATCACATAATAATGTTGTTGAGACAATGGTGTTGTTCTTTAGTGATGTGAAGTGTTTTTGGATTTTCGGGAGGTTTTGATCTTTAGGAGAAATAAAAAAGATGGGAAACCTAGTTTTCATGAAGTGCACCACTAATCTGGAGTGACTAGAAAGGTGGCATGTGTTGAGCATCAATTCTTCGAGATGTGAGTCAAGGGTACTTGAAAGCACTTTGACACTCAAGAGTCAAGACAATTTGATCAAAAGAAAAGAGCCGAGAGTTGAAAAAAGGATAGATAGTGTGAATCTTATGTTGGTGGTGAAAGATGGCTTTTATATGCATTGACAATGTATCGTTGTGGAGTTGATGTGAGGCCATTATGATCGGTGCTCTAACAATGAAGGATTTTAGCGTCAGTTGGAAGCTATTGAGGCGTTGCACACATGTGGAATCCAAGGCTAGGCATTGAAGCTGTTACGATATGAAGCGAACCAAAAAATTTATTGAGTCAAATCTTAATATGTTGGACTAGTGTGTTCTAGCACAATTTGAAGAGGATTACGGTCCTTGGATCAATCTAGAACAACTAGTGTGCAAAGTGTGAGTGTTGAAAAATTTGAGATACTAAGATTCATTATAACAAAAAATTTAGTGTCTATTTGTCAAAATGACAAGGCATTGAATGAAGCAAACAAGAGTAAAAGTTAACTTCGAATTTTAAAGATGTAAATTTGTATTCTATAAAACTCACATTCCATTTTATTTTTTTTGAGATTTCCTTCAAAAAAAAATTTTTTTGAGATAAAAATATATTTCAATAAATTAAAATTTCAGTTTTACAAAATAAAAAAATTACTTTCATAAAATTTTAATTTGTGTTTCACATAATATTGTTTCTAAAATTTACTTTTGTAAAGCACAATAACAAATTTTACATAAGTAAATTTTTATCATGTACAATATCTTGTATCGTCCTTATGAATTTTGCTCGTTTGATAGGGACATTGCATAATATATGCAGGGGGTTGGGGTTCAAACCCTTGACATAACACGCCTTAAAAGTGAATTTTTATCCACTAAGTTATTTGACCCAGAAAATATTGTATTCTTCAACTTCTTTGTTATCTCTCTAACTAAAACCCTCGTGTCGTCTCCTCCTTCCTCCAAAATCCAACCCTTTCTCTAGCATATAGATTCGGCCTATAGTGGTGCATGGAGCAGCAGTGAACCTCTACACCATCTTTGTTCCAAAACTCTAACGGCCTTTGAGACGGTGGTTTTGGATGGTTATGGTTTGTTTTCAATTGATGTTAGTACGTCTCGCCGCTGATGTCATTTTGCTTCATGGATCTGGGTTTATTTTGTTGTTCTCACATGCAGCTCAGTTTTGTTTGCTTCATGGTTGCGGAGGTTTTGTTTTGTTGGCTTCTCGTTTCGATCTTGTGTTTATGCGTTAGATCCTCATTCAAATCTCTTGTTTCTATGTTGGTTGTGGTTGTTATGGAGAGGTATGGTGTTTGTGATGTTGTTTTATTAGCGGGTTTGATATGTTATCATGGAGATGGATTTTGATTAAGATGAAAGTGCCAACTCATTTGTTTTTATGAATGGTGTTGGAACTCTGGAAATTTATTTTGTCTTGAAGATTGGTGTGTGTCAAGTTATGTGGTTGTTGCCTCTCTGTTTTGGAAGTGGTTGGGGAGGTTAGTGTATGGTTAGATGCTTTTGTTTAGCTTTGGGGTTGTTGTGTTGATTGCAGTTGTTATGGGGAGGTCTAGTGTTTGTGATTTAGTTGTATCGAATGACCCAGTTTTTTATCGTCTAGAGGGAGAATTGAGTAGGATGAATGCTTGTTTTATAAATGAAGTTGAAATACAAAAGTTTGTTGTGTATCAGGTGTGTTGGATGAGGTGCAGGTGTAAGTGGTTATGTTTATTGTGTCTCTATTTTGGCAAGGCTAGGGTTGGTCGTGTATGTATTGAGGCTTTAGCTTGGATTTGGGGATGTTGTTTTGGTTGTGGTTGCTTTGTGGAGGTCTAATGTTTGTATTGATATTGTTTGGAGGGTTATTCGTTTGTTTTCGGGTGTAAGATTGTGTGGGGGTATAATATTGTTGTTGCTCAGCGAATTCTTACTACTAATTTGGGTTTCATTTACTTGTTCAAATTTTTGGTGGGTGTAGTGGGTTGTAGATGTGGGCATATTTTAGTGGTCTAGTGGTATTGATGATTGGGGTTTTGCCAATTGTTATTGTCCCCATGAGTTTGTGTAGTTTGGTTGTTTTTTGAAGTTTTTTGGGTGTCATTTGTAGCTCTGTGGGGTGACAAGTTTAGCCTCTTATTTTGTGGGTCTTGTATGAGGACTTTGTTATGTCTATGTTCCTCTTTTTGGGTGGTATGCTTATATACGATGCATGTTACTTTGTAGCATTCATTTTGCTTGTTTTTCTTCGTCTTGAACAAGGACATGTTATCAATATATTTAGCATTTTAAAAAAAAAGGTTAAATGTGTTTTTGGTCCCTATAAATATGTAAACTTTCGTTTTAGTCCCTCGAAAAAAATTCTTCAACTTTTAGTGCTCCAATCTTCACTTTTGGTTTCTCATTTAAAGTAAACTCAGAATTCATATTTAATTTTTGTTTTACTAAAAAAAATCTATTTTTTTGGGATTGATTTTTACAATATTATATACATTTCTGCACAATTTCATTAAAAAGTAAAAATATTTACTTAAAAATAGGAACCAAAAGTAGTGATTGAAAATTTTATAGGGACTAAAAGTTGAATAAAAAATTTAGAGGGACTAAAACGAAAAATTGATATATTTATAGGGACTAAATACATATTTATCCCTAAAAAAAATATTAGGTACATGTTAAATTTGTTTAAAGAACATTTAATTTCTTGCATTGATTTTAATTAAGCTTGAATGGATCACCTGAGTCTAACAAAAATAATCCACTTGGGTTAGCCTGTGGTATAAGCTTGGGATTTGGGAGTGTGCTCTTTCTCAAGGTCTCTTTAGCTTCTTCAAAAAATATCATGTTTAATATTATATGGATTTTAAGATGAGAACTCAATTAAGTCCTTCAGCAATGGACCACAACATAACTAGCGTAGGATTGAATACGTGGCCCAAATTTATTAAAAAAATGAGAAGTTATGTTTATTCACCAACAATGTCATAACATTTGAGGTTGGGGCATGGTGGTATTGGCTTGAGACCTGAGAATGTGATCCTCCTTAAGGTTTCAGGTTCTATTCTCTCCGGTGTCAATTTGGATGAGTTAATTTAACTTCTTCAAAAAATAACATTTGAGGTTGGGGTCGGACTGATATAGATGAGAGAGAGAGAAGTTAGATGAGATTATATGTGAGGATATGTAGATAGTATCATTTTTAATTTTAATAAATCGAGACCATTTAATCTTATGGTATTTTTGTGTAGTGCTTCATTGGTGATTGATTGACTAACTGATCCATCTTTTTAGAATCCACCTTAATATTATTATTTTTAAAATATCTTTTAACTAATTTAATTTTTTTAAGAAAATATAAAGTTTATTTTTTAATAACTCCCACCGAGAATATATTTACAAACAAAGGATGTGAATATAACAATCATTGTGTAACATTGAAAAATAGTTGCCTTTCATATTTTTTTAATTTGAACATATTATTTAAAAACGATTGTGTGACAGAAAAACGATTGACTTTTATTAAAGCTCAAAATAAAAGTGCACAAACATTAAACTCTTTTTTATATAGAGAATGATTTAACTAAAAAAAAAAACTCTTTTTTATATATCAGATTGGAGAATAATTTTGGAGCAAAACCACATATCTGCCAACGTATTGAGACTTGATAGTTTGATACGCATTTCAAATGATGTTTAAAAAAACCACATATTTACTAACATGGCTGTTCACATTCTTGCTAGGGCGGTCTGTTCTTGGACTAGTCACCGTATTTTTGAGATTTATCCTCCTTGACTCTATGTTAAGTAATGATATGCATTAAATTTGTTTTGGTAAAAAAAAATCATTTGAAATGATGCTAATAAGCGTCGTTTTCTTAATGATGTTTATTAAAATGATTTCAAATGATCTGTCAAAAAAAAAAAAAAAGATTTCAAATGATGCTAATAAGCGTCGTTTTCTACTATGATATTTATGATGACAACTTTTCTATTATCCCAAAATTACATGTTTGTCCTTTTGGGTCTACATCAACATATAAGACTTTTTATTTTGGATGAACATCAACCTATTAGTCAACAGTGCATTATCTAACATAATAATTTTAAAAAAAAACATAACTTAAGAAAATAATTAAAAAAACTTAAATGAACGTGCCAGTAGTTTAATTTGAAGTCAAAACAATGGATTGTCTGCGTGTAATTATGCAAGTGGGGGTGGGGTGGATAGAAGGAATTGATGGCCTTGCCCAGCTCGTGTCATGCATGGTCATGTTTGGATTATTGAGTTTGTTTTCTCTTTTTTGACAAAAGGATTATTGAGTCTTGTTTTGGTGCTATATTTCGATTTAGAAAATCGTTATTCTTCCTTTTGTTGTTGCTCATTCATTGATCTTAAAAATATCATCATGCTGCAGTAAAAATTAACTCACGTTGAAAAAATCAAACGTGAATTAACTCTCCCTAAAAAATACTCAGCTCCAATATGATTCTATTTTGGCGTGTTCAAGTTATTATAATACATAATTTATAGTAGCATCCAAAATTAAGTATATTAAATTATGGGGGTCCAAAAAAGTAAATTGGAATTAACTAGGCTTTAAAAGAAGCTCAAACACGAAACACTAGTGCCCAACCATCACAAGAGAAACAAAGAAAAAGATAGACAAATCAAAGATCAAACATGGATGGAGAAATCAACAATTTCATCATGGTATGGACCATAGCTGCATCAACAATGGCATATTGCCACACAATTGGCAAACTTATCTCTCAAGGCACATCAAGACTCATAGCACTTATCCCTGCCATAATCATCCTCTTTCTCCTCCCTCTAAGACTCAATTCAATCCACCTTGGAGGTCCCTCATCTTTCTTCATAGGTTGGCTTTCCACTTTCAAACTCTTCCTCTTTGCCTTCAACAAAGGTCCTCTCTCAACTAACCCTCCTCTCTCTTTACTTCACTTCATCTCCCTATCATTACTCCCCATCAAATTCCAAAACCAACCCAATATAAATCACAACAACAATAACAACAATAACAATAACCCCTCAAAAACCAATATTTACAAAAAAGACCACAAATCAAAATCAAAATCAACTCTTACCTATGTATCTGCAACAATGATTATCATATTAGCCTTATTAATTCCACTCTATAGTAAAAAAGAAAATTTCCATCCAAAATTCGTTTTATTCTTGTACTCACTCCACATGTATATTGGTCTTGAATTTTTTTTTGCTTTAGCATCAACATTCATTAGAAAACTTCTAAGTATTGATTTAGAGCCACAATTCAACAAACCATATCTAAGTACATCACTTCAAGAATTTTGGGGTAAAAGATGGAACATATCGGTGAATCGTGTCTTGCATCCTACCGTATACGAACCAGTCGTAAATTTTTCTACCCGTTGGATTGGAAGAAAGTGGGCCCCACTACCCGGGATTCTAGCTACATTCACCATGTCGGCTATGATGCATGAGGTTATTTTTTACTACATCAAGAGAGAGAAACGCACGTGGGAAGCATGGGAGCCCTCGTGGGATGCAATGTGTTTTTTCATTTTGCATGGGGTGTGTTTGGTTGTTCAAGTTGGTGTTAAAAAGGTGTTTGGAGATAAGTTGCGGTTGCCGACGGTGGTGTCGTGGTTGTTTACGGTGGTGTTTGTTTGGTGTACGGCGTTGTGGTTGTTTGTGCCGGCACTTGTACGGTGTCGGCTGTATGAAAAGGCTTCTAGAGAGTTGAATGCTTTGACTGACTTTGGGAAGGACGTGTACCATGTTGCTAGGGTTGCTTTTTTTTTTATTTGGAAAAAGAAAGAGTGGGTAGGTATTAGGTAATATTCTCCACAATTTGTAATGTTCTGATTTTGCTTCCAAAAATATCAATTCATGATAGATTCTTCTCTTTTATATCGAGGATGACAATGACAATTTTTAGTTTTTTTTTCTTTTGGTAGAAGACAATTGTTAGATTTACTACTATTGTCTTTTAAAATATTTCATGAATTTGTATCAAAGAAAGACAACATATTTCATGAATTTGTATCAAAGGAAGACAAAAATTCATGAATAAGTCATGAAAATTAAAAATGTTTGTTGTTGTATTAAAGTTGTTCACAATTTGATTATTTTTATAAGTTGTCCTTCAAGAAAAAATGTAACGCAATTTAGACATATTGATAAAGAAATAGTAATGAATACATTACAAATTTTGGATTGTCTTTTTCTTTTTATTTCTTTTGCAAAAAGAAACAAAGAAAGAAAGTCAATAATCAAATTTTTCGCTCTTTGATTTATTAGGTCTCTTCGGCCGTTTAGTCTAGTTAATTTATCATTTTCTTCTTTCTTGATTGGTGTAAGATTGTATCGAGAATTATCTTTTAGACATCTAACAATTGCTAAAAAACAATTTAAACTTCGGAAAATATTTTAGCGGTGGTAAACTTCCGTTCATCGATAGACAAATCGATAAACAATTGGCCTTATTACCCCAGAAAGGGGACTCCGCCAAGGCTGCCCTCTCTCTCCATACCCTTATATCTTATGTGCTGAAGGTCTCTCGTCTATCATAAAAAGCCATGAGTTAAGAGGTAAGCTCCATGGAACTCGTATTTGTCGCACAACTCCGTTGGTTAGTCACCTATTATTTGCAGATGATAGTTTTCTTTTTTGCAAAGCTACTACTACTGAAGTTTAAAGCCTAAAAGATATTTTATCTCACTCCGAACATGCTTCGGGGCAAGCAATTAATTATGGGAAATCTGCCATTGCTTTTAGTGCTAACACTCCACAAGACATCATCAGTACCATCTCATCCTCTCTTGGAGTTTCTAGTAATATTGGGAGCGGAAAATACTTGGGCCTCCCTTCTATGGTGGGTCGTAGTAATTAAGAAAGTTATCTTCTCTTATTTAAAGGACAAAATCTGGAGAGAAAAAATGTCAATCTTGGAGTGTGAGATCACTTTCTCATGCCGGAAAGGAAGTCTTGATTAAATCGGTTGCACAGGCAATCCCCTCTTACTGCATGGGTGCTTTCCTCCTTCCCACTTCTCTTTGTGAAGAGATTGAAAGAATTATGAACTCTTTTTATTGGGGTTCGAATAAGAATGGTCGTCGTGGCATAAATTGGAAGCGTTGGGATAAACTCACTCTACACAAAAGTCATGGAGGCCTAGGCTTTCGGGATATGGAAGCATTTAATCTCTCTATGCTTGGTAAGCAAAGTTGGAAACTCTTGACCGACTCTACCTCCTTACTTACTCGTGTCCTCAAAGCCAAATACTTCACACGAAAGGATTTCTTGGATGCCTCCCTCTGTGATAATCCAAGCTTTACTTGGAGGAGTCTTTGGAGTACTCAACATTTGCTTACTTTGGGTTATAGATGGAAAATTGGTGACGGTACAAAAATTAATGTGTGGAATATGCCTCGGTACAAAAATTAATGTGTGGAATATGCCTTGGATCCGCAACCTCCCCTCCCTCAAGCCTTCTACTTGTCCGCCACTTTATTATGAAGATCTCATAGTGAATCATTTGTTGAATCCGGGTTTGAACTCTTGGAATCATGCAATGGTAAATTCTATCTATAATCAATCGGATGCAGTTGCTGTTCTCACCACTCCTCTTCATGCACGCTCAAGAGAAGATTCTTGCATTTGGAAGGTAACAACAGATGGGTCATATACGGTCAAGTCAGCTTACCGAATTTGTATCGACCTTCTTCATGCATATGTCTCTATGCAAGGTAGTGTTCCATGGCAGTTCCTTTGGAACCTAAAAGTCCCACACCGGGTTCGATCCTTCCTTTGGCGCTTAGCTCACCAATGTCTACCTACACGCACCAATCTTATCAACTGTGGTATTCCTTATGATGATACTTGTGTGTCTTGCAATCTCTTGGCTGAAACACACATGCATACGTTTTTTGTTTGTTCAAAAGCTGCAACTTGTTGGAAAATGATTGGCATTGATAATATTGTTCGTGAGCTACTCCACGAGGCTAATGACTTTACTATAATGTTGTTTGACTTACTTGGCAGGCTATCGACGCAACAACAAACACTAACCGACATGACCCTTTGGAGCCTATTGAAAAGCTGCAACATTAAGCTTTGGGAGTCCACTGACACCTCTCCCACCTTCATTGTCAATCGTGCCAAGGATGCTCTCCATGAATGGACTTGTATGCAAAGAGTCAAAATTCAGGAACACAACTTAGATCATACCTTTACTTAGTCAAAACCTCTGATTGATGTGATAAAGTGTAATGTCGATGCAGCTACCTTCAACAAAAAAAACTCTATCATGGGATACAGTATGTGCTTTAGAGACTCCTCGGGTCAACTATTATTTGGAAAATCAGACGTGTCGCATTTCACCGCCACGATACTAGAAGCAGAATCCATTGGTTTGCTTGAATCTATCAAAATGGCAATATCAAAGGGATTGCACATTGTTTGCTTTGAATCAGATGCAAGTCCCTAGTTGATGCACTTTCTGTTTCAAATGTTCCTACCAATGAGTTTGGAGATATCATATCACAATGTAGGAATCTATTGTTAGATAAACCCGACTTTATAGTGTTGTATGTTCAGAAGCAAGCAAATAAGGTTGCTCATAGTATTGCTAGAGCGTTCTTATCCAATCCTAACCCCCATATTTTCTATGATGTACCATCTACTTTGTATCTTTTGATTATGAATTAAATACATTAATCTTATCTTTGCTAAAAAATAAAAAAGTAATAGTTAATTATCTTTCAAAGTCAAAAGATAACCCTGTCACCCCTTGTTAGATGTATTTCCTTCCTAACCAACTAAGTTTAGCTGGAAGAAGCTGCTAAAGACAAAATCACATGGGATGTCATGGGACCATCTCTTTATATGATTTTTCCCTTTCTACTTCTACAAATGGAAAATATTCAATATTCCTCCATGGCTGTGGACCTCTTGTCCTAAATATCATTTGAGTAATTGAGTTCTTTTCATAAGGTGACTCATTTGTCATAAGGCTCTCAAATCCACCGCCTTGTTCCATACTTATCATTTGTCCTGAATATTTTGCATGTCTGTCTCCCTCTATCACGTGAAAGAATACTTATCATTTGAGGATACGTGCCTTGTCAAATCTAGTGAAGTCTATCATTCGAGAAAAAAATAAGTTGAACAACAATTAATTACCGTCTTTATATATGTTGAGTTTGAATGATAGTTAAGTATAACGATAATTAATTATTGTTGGATGTATTTTTGAAAGTTTAAAGTGTATGTGAGTAATTTATTTATTAATTTTGGATAATTTTGTTTTTCATTTTAAGATTATATATGTATATATAAAAGAAATACGAAATGAAATGCGGAATATTACACTGATGCTATTGAGCTTTTACAATTACTTTGATGAAATAATTTGATTTTTTTTTTAATTTATTTCATTTTACACATTTATATTTATATCTTTAGAATAAACACTTTTACTTTGATTTTAACAGTGTTTTGGATGGTCTTTGTGGTACGACTTTAGATTTTGATTTTAGCAGTTTTACTAGCGACGACTCTGTCTCTCTTAAAGCACAGGATGTTTTGGTGAGTACCTTTTTCGTAAAAGTGTTAAGGATATGGAAGTGAAATTTGACACAACCACAAGATGAAAAACAGTTTTTGGACGTTTGCAAGTAACACATGTTCAAGATTTTCTTTTGTATCCCTATCGATGGGTTAGGCAATCATATGTCACTAGTAGAGTATCGTACTATCCTTAGATACCTTATGATTCCATTATTTTCGATTGATGAGGTTGTCAAGTTTGTCGTAAGAAGTGTTTGGATGACTTTGTGGAGCACGCATATCATTGTAATGAGCTTCCCGATTTCGAAATACAAGTTATGGATGTTCTTTTTAATATATTGAGGTGGACAAAAGTATTTGTGAAGAAGGAGGTGCTTGTTAACTTCTTGACCGACCCACAATAAGCAAGATGAACTTAAGCCAACATATGATCTAGTGCACGGGTGGGTAGGAGGAAAACAAACATATGTGGACTTGACTAGGGTATCCTCGCTTGCGGGATTGGAACCGGGGTTCTTACTTTGGGACAAACATCCCTGAAAGCAACTTCAAGAAAAATGGACAAACATGAAAAAACATGTTTTGACAATCAACATGTGTTTAGACTTTTTGTTTTAGACACTTTTGGCTTTATAGCACTAGACGTTGTTGACTTTTTACAAAGAGTCATTAAAGATTAGCGGCGCACGTAACTTGTATTTAAGAGGATTAATTGTATCAATCAATAAAGATTAGCGGCGTGCGTAACTTGTTGCATGCTCGACTTCCATTTCTATATAAATTATTATAATAAAAACAGAAAAAGTATTTTATTGAATTTTAAAAACAACTAGTAAAGAGAAATAATTTTTTTCTAATAAAGGCGGCAAATTTTCTGTGTAAGAGAAACAAACTTACATAAATTTTATGATTTGAACAAAATAAAAACTGGGAACCAGCAAAAAAAACCTTGACGCCATCACCAGAGTAAGAGCAACAAAGTTTGTTTACCTCATAATAAAACTAATCATTTGTTTTTATTTAAAGAAAGATGGGCTTACAATTTTGCAAAGATAGAGCTAAATTTAGGAATTCTGCTCTTTGAAAACTGCTTTTCTAACTTCAATAACTTCCTAATAACACATGTGATTTACTAAAAAGTTCCAAGCGGTAGTTAACTACCGTTCTATAAACCAGCAGCAGTTAACTGCCGCTGAGTACAACAGTAGTTAACTGCCGCTACATCCAGCGGCAGTTAACTGTTGCTGCGTACTTGGTTCAATTTCCAGCAGCTCTCTTTCCATTTTACACATACTTAAACAAAAATTTTCACTCTTTTCATCCAATTTCAAATTCATCAATATAAAAGGTACGAAGTAATTAACATGATAAAATTAAAACGCAAGAAATAATATAAAATGTACGTATGTAAATGTTGTAGAAATATCACAAGGTACGAATAATGTCATAATAATACATCACCATAATCAAAGTCAAAATGTACATAAAAAAGCCTAATGATAATCAACCTTGCTGCCTACGATGTCTCTGCCCCCTGCGTTGCCTAGCAATCTGATACGTAAGGGCAAGGTGACCAGTATTGCCAATCCTAATCACCCCATGAGTAATCTCCTATGTAGTCATCTCGCCGCTCTTGGTCACAATATTATCAGCTATCTGCACCACATCCCTGATGATCGTTATGTCAGACATCTCTCTGGCATGCTCCTCATCTATAATCTGCTCCACGTTTGCTGGCCTGGGAGGAGATCCTTCATCAGGTGGGAGAATACGAGGGTGAGAGACTTTGGAATACCAAGCCATGTAGCCAGGCTCATGATGTCATGCTCTCTGACACCTATGTACCCAATTAGGGTAGTACCACAGACTAGGGTCTATTATCAAAGTAGGCAGCACCTCCTTAGGCATCTTAGGGTCTGTTGGCGGATGTCTGGGGATGTCATGTACAAAGGCAAACTGCCTCTTAACCCGCTCAGGTAATTGACGGTACACCCTCTCCTTCCCGCTCATCAGCCATCCCGAGAAAGTGACAATAAGCTGAAAAGGGTGCACCGCTCTATGATCTTCATATGTATGCCACCTCACATCATCCACCTCTAAGCAATCCAGCCGTGAGCGGTAATGGTGCACAGTTGTATGCCCTCTGGTAGTAAGCCATATTCCCGCACATAGTCTATCCGACTTCCAGCGCTTGTTTTTCTTCCTTTGGGTACGGACTAGGCAAATGCTCCAAAATTCATCCCTGCAACAAATAAATAATACATTATAAAAACTTCACAAAAATATTTAAATAAAATCCTAAATAAATGTAGTCGAACTTAGGAAAAAAATAATCTATCATAATGATAAAAATTATAAAATAAATTCATAAATAAATGATATAAATATTAAATTATTGCCAAAAGAAGGGTCACACAACCAGCCATCGCTCTGTTATTCAGACGAACAGAATCATCAAGATAATGATATAGGTAAGCGAAGGTCATCCCTACACATGACCACTTCTCAATCGTCTGCAAGTCCGCCATACAATCAAGATATACCAAGTCGATGTGTCTGTTCGTTTTGTTAGTGAACAACACACTACCAACGAGGTATAGAGGAAAACTCCTCACACACCACTGCCTCCTCCTATCTGACTCCAGCATCTCCTCCCTCGACTGTGACTCCTCCAGCCGTCTAGCCTCTGTCGGGTGGGCCTTATAAAGCCGCTTCAGTGTGGGATAACTAATATGAGCACCACACTCAGTCTTTGCCTCAGCACTAGCAGCAACATCTGACATGCCCAACAACCTGGTCATCTGTGTAATCCCATGGTCCCGATCCACTACCGCGTCATGGTCCAGCATGCGGCCTTGAATAGGAAGGTGGAGGAGATTATACACATCGTCCAAAGTGATCGTCATCTCCCCCATAGATAGATGAAAACTACTAGTCTTCGTGTGCCACCTCTCGCACAGAGCACGTATCATGGCATGGGTTACAGACGAATACCCAGTATATATCAAATCATGTAACCAAAACCACCTCAAACCCTCCTCTGGCAATGAAAGCTCTCTCACCTTTCTCCCTGAATTTATGCACTTATACTCTCCATCATACCACATCTGAAAATCAAATGAATTAAGACATTGTCACTACAATTTTTAAAGAATTTAAAGAATTAAAACACATACGCTACCACATGTCATTTTACGCTACATTATTTAAAAAATTTAATCACTTACGCAAGCGTCATTTAAATAATTTAAATAATTACGCTACAAATTTTGATCACTTTAAAGCATTTAAAGAATTTAAACACTTACGTTATGATGGTTCACCTAAAGAGGGATCGCCACGTGCCTCGTGTAGTCGGACAACAATATTGTGGTCTCAGGACCTCTAGGAAATGGAGTCCCTACAACAGGGCAGGGCGGTATCAACAGAACACGACGACGTCGCTGAGTCCCGGGCTCAGGCACAATATTATATGCCTCAAGATAATTTGCCTCAACATCCTCTAGCACCTCCTCCTCATCTGCCACCTCCTCATCCTATGCCTCCTCCTCCTTCTGTGACCGATAAAACATAGTCTCCTCCTCCATCCGATCATATCCATGAAATCCCTATGCATACTCATACGTTTGTGTCGAATCAACCACCTGGGTGGAGTAATCCATCTGTGATTGTGAACCTGACGTCCCTACATCTCTGAGGCTTTGGAACGTACGAGTTTTCAACCTCGAGCTCCTTTCGATGCCTATTTGTCATAACAGGTTTACCTTTGCACACCCTACCCTCTCTAATACACTGCTCACGCGCATCCTCCTCCTCAGCCATATCTGTACAAAAACAAATTAAAAATAACATAAATAAGTGGACAATGTATTTAGGCATTTCAAAGGAACGTAAAGGTATACAGATATAAAGGATACATATTCTAGGCATATATGATTTTGATTGATATTTGATTAGGGATGGCAAAATGGGTTGGACCCGCCGGATTGGCCCGTTTAACCCGCCATTTTTTGCGGAGTGGGTTGAGGTTTTGAACCCGCCACAAGTAGGGTGCCCGCTCCGCCTAACCCGCTAAAAAGCGAGGCGGTGATGGGGCGGGGCAGGTTGGCCCGTTAGGTTGATATGTTAAAAAGAACTCTTTTTTCACTTCTTTTTATTTACAAGTCACAATCAATTTTCCAATTTTCACCTCCATATATTGGGAGAAAAAATTCAATTAATTTTATCGCTTTTGTTTTATGATTTTAGCCTTATATTTTTAACAATTAGTTAATTTATAACTCATGGAGTTTTTATTTTCATTGTCTTATTGATTTATTATAGAATTTTAGAAGATGTAATTTATATGTTTGTATAATTATTTTTATATTTTTAGTGGAGTCATTAGTTTTATATTTAGATTTCTTTAAATTTATATATTTTTACATTGTTTATGTGAAGATTTTAAGTAATAATTTATAAATAAAAAAAAACATTGACGGGTTAACCCGTCAACCCGCCGGTCCGCCATAAAACGGGACGTGGTGAGATTTTCAACCCTATTTCTCTAGTTGGCCCACCCCGCTCCTACCCTTTTTAGACGGGTTATTGACGGGGCGGGGCGGGTTGACCCTTTTGTCATCCCTATATTTGATAGATATATACATTATAACACAAAAAATCCAAACTAATCAAACTAAGCAAAAATGCAAACTTATAACCATTATGTCCAAACTAATCAAACTATGCATATATAGTTATTATATCATTATGTCCAAACTAACCAAACTTGTTAAAAAAAGCAAAAATGCAAACTTATAATCATTATAACATATATACATTATAAAATTGAACATATTTGCAAAAAAATTACACAAAAAAAACAAGATTATCTCACTTAGACATTTCATCAAACACTTCAAGTGCATTTCAAAATACTAGCACAATTAGTGTTAATTCAACGTCAAGTTCAACTACATTGTACCTAAACCTACTCTAAATAACAATGCCAGCATAAACAATCCATTACAACATCAAATTCTATCATAATTTTTGCAATTTTTAAACCTAACCTAAACACTAAAATTTTGCTAAACTTATAAAAACTAACACCCTAAACAACCTACATTGCATGTAAATAGGAAGAGAAGAACTTACTTGTGAATTAATTGAAGAAATTGGGCTCAAATTCGTGCAATTGAAGTTTGGAGAAATTTGGAAGAGAGTTGAGTAGTGTTTATGTTTCTGGAAAATGGAAAAGTGTTGGTTCTGTTGTTTATTCACAGACTCAATGGTAGTTAACTACCGTTGAGGGCCAGCGGCAGTTTACTGCTGCCGGTTTGGCTAACGGTAGTTAACTACCGCTGGAGGCTTTTAAGAAATTTTCTTGTGTTATTAGGAAGTAATCAAAGTCAGTAAAGCAATTTTCTTGCTCTTTACCCAAAGAAATTGCTCGCTTCCAACTGAAATTCTCAAAATACTCCTGCGTGAGTTATCTCACGCACGGGCATTATGGAAATTTCAGTTTAGAACGGCAAAAACAGCTGGGTGAAGAGCATAATTCTAAATTTAGTTGCACTAGTGTGATATTCACTGATACCATCAACCATTGGTTTACAATCTAATTCAATGGAAACCCTTTTAATACCCAACTCATTCATGTACCCGTGTTTAAACATGTAGTAAACCAGCAGCTTCAGCCCCTCTGGGAGCTAAAATTGCATCAATATACATTGTCTTTGCTCTCTCATATTTCACCATTCTTGTCATGAATACTCATACCTATGCCGTAGCATCCTTGTTGAAAAAAAAACCTTGCATCAACGTTACATTCAAGCTCTTCCATCTCCAGTCTCTTCCATATATGGTCTCTGTTATTATCCCTCACATTGCTAGTCACGACATGATAAACTACTCATGAAAACCCTTTTTTATAACTATTTTGAATAGAGCAAATGAGTATTTTGATCCTCGAAATCTTAAAAGTACAATTTAGTCTCTTAAATTTATACGATAGTAAATTAACCTTTTAAATTAAAGAACATCTATCAATTTAGTGTCTGGAAAAAAGGATATGCTTAATATTAATGAAAGACTTATATGTTGACTTAAATAGTCTTTTGTTACACGAAGACAAGTATAAAACCTCTAAAATGGCAATTTTAAGGGTAATGTTAACTTGTGCTCTTAGGGCACATGTTAAGAAATCTAAAAAAAAAAATATTTTATAAAATTTTGTGCATTCAACATATTAAAAAGCTAAATATTACATATAATGCACAGATTCCAATGAACTATTTCTATATTTGTTTCATTAACATTTCCCTAATTTTAAATATGGAAAAACAACTATGTTGACCAACATTCGATTTTAGATAATAAATTGCTATTTTTCAAATTTGAGAATTAAATTGACTAACCTTACAATTTAAAGAAATTTAAACGAGATCTACAGAAATGTGAATTTAGAACAATAAAGAAAGTGTGGCGAGATGTTTGTGATAGAGAGTACATATTGCTAGATTGTTCGTCCATAGTATTTAGGATTGCTTGAAGTCCAAATCCCACTCAGTAGTATTTAGAATTTTTTATGTATTTGCCTTTAACACTTGCATTGCATTCCATTTGACTATTATAGTTTGACTTGTGACACTAATGAGATAGAGTATTGTGCAAAACAAGAGAGCTCTGCTGCCAAACCTTCCCAGATTAAATGCGGTATTCAATTTCAACGTCGGCCAAAATTAAATGCTTCCTCACTTCCAATGTCTTATGTAGACAAACACTACTTGTAATCCTTCACTGCATTTTGTGAAGAGCACTACAAGACTTGCACAAGACAAAAATATCATGGAGGCAAAGAAGCAGAGAATGGCAATCCAAATCCAAGCACTGTCACTAATGATGTTACTGATGGTTTCACCTATTATGGGTTGGGGTTGTCCACGCACAAATAGAAGATGGTGCAAAGACTGCATTGTAAACCAGATGAGAAAGAGTTGTCCAACCTGCTATCCAGTCCTTCACTGCATGGCTCGTTGCTTATGGGATGGTGGTTTCAAAACAAATTGCATCAACAAATGTAATTGCTACTCTTGCTACCCTACACTCTATGATTGCAAGAGATGCATGTCCAAATGCAAGTGCAGCTGCACCAACTAGCTCCTTAGAATTTATCACAGTACCTTTTATTGTGTCAATTATCATAGTACTTTCTTTTACCTTAACTACTTGTTTTGGTTCTAAGAAATAAACTACTAAGCTCCTACTATTATGTATCAAAGTAGATATGCAAATCCAAAACAGTTGATGGATCTTGCACTTGTTCCGGTTTCATCATATGATATGAAATTTGACTAAGGTTTGTTTAATTGAATTCATTTAGTGCACATCAATTTCACTGCCTTGTATATGCTATAGTAAGCTAAAGTACAATTAAAGCTTCCAAGGTAAGTAACTAGTTACAAAACTACCCAAATACTCTCTGACTGCAAGAGATGCATGTCCAAATGCAAGTGCACAGACTTTCTTCTATTACCTTAACTACTTGTTTTGGGTCTAAAAAATAAACTCATAAGCTCCTTTTATGTACCAAATGCAGATAAGCTAATCCAAGACAGTTGACAGATCATGCAATTTGTTTTGACTTTATCATGTAATTTGAATTTAACCAAGCATTCGTTTGGTTTTGCGACAAGTTTTCTGCGATGGCTTGAAATCACGGCAAGTTTTTCATATTTACGTAGAAGCTCAGCTCTAATTTGTAGCTTTTAAGAAACCACAACAACAACACCACTGAACCTGGGTTTGGAGGCTCAAACGCCAATCTCAGCCATAAAGCATTGATCCAACGGTTCAGATTTGTTAGCTAAAGTACAATCAAAGCTTTTAACATAGGTAACCAAGTACATAACTACTTACAGTTAAAAGATAGTATTAATATTATACAACACATATACTATACTATACTATACTATACTATACTATACTATACTATACTAAGCATAGTTCTAATTTGCAATCTGCAACTACAATAGTGGTCGTTCAGATGTCTAAACAACAACGTCACACGCAATTACAGCTGCGTTTGCCTACATAATAATATCACCTTGATATTGCAGCAAAATGCAGCCGTGATTACAGCTACGATTTTGTTGTTTAAACTTCTAAACGACCACAGCTGTGATTGCAGACCGCAATTTGAACTGAACAAAGTTTTGAATCACACTCGTATCACAATTCTTGATATTGCACAGATTCATTCTCAATTACATTTGTTACACTTGTATAAACATCGAAAACCTTTTGTGAAAGTATACATATTTATATTCTATAAGTGTGAATCAGGGTTCATGAAGAAACCTTTGTAAGCAACGAAATCCCAAATTTTGAGCACAAAACTGTTCCATTTCATCACCACCTCTTTCTCTACAAACACTTTCTTCCATTTCTTCAACAACTTGATACCAATTATTCATCTCCCACCATTCATCAACTTTCACTTCCGAAACAGAATCAAGAATCTCCTGCAAACCCACGATCCGACGTGTCACCTTTCTCCTTGCTTCCCTAACCGTTGGATCGATCCCGGGAATTGAATCGAGTTTCAGAAGAAGTTTCATGAGTGCTTCGTTCATTTTCAGTTTTTCTAAGTGGTTGTTGCGGATTGAGTCTACGGTGTCTTGGAGCTGGATTAGACGTTGGATTTGATCGGCTTCGGAATCGACGGTGGAGATTTTGCGGTAAAGAGTGCGGATGCGGTGGGATCGGTAGGTTGATTGGATGGTGAGTGCGGCGTTGGATTGGGATTGGGGAGGGAGATGGGTGGAATTACGGGGTTTGGGAGGGGTAGTTTGGTCATTCTGGTAGGTGGTGTATGTGACGGTGGAATTGGGAGAGGGTTTCATTTCATGGAATGGAGTAAAAAAAGAAAGGGTGATTCTGGAGTCAGAGATTGCAGATAGTGGCAGATGAAATCTCAGTTTTGAGACTGTAGAGTTTGTACTTTGTAGGAAAATAGAAAAGTGCTTTTGTTTTGGATCTTTCCTTGAATGGTGTTGGCGCCTAGTAATAGGTTTAAGGCTCTGTTTGGATAGAGAATCAGCTTATATCACAAATGCTTACCATTATAGACATTTATCATGTTTGTCATAACATGTGCTTTGTATAAGTTTATATAGGTTATTTATATAGTAAAAAATAAAATAAAGTTCAATTTTTTTTTTTAATTGGCAAAATATTATTAACCAATAAGCCTGTGTAAGAAGCACTGATAAGCTCGGGTGGAGGAAAAAAAAATACATACAAAGGGAAATCGGTTGCCACATAAATATCGGCTCGAATAAAAACCCCTTAAAAAAACCACCCCTAAACAATTGGACAAAACCAAAGGAGTATTGATGCAGGCATATACATATGACATAACACATGCATACCCCTGCGTCAACACCGAAGACCTCCCTGCCTGCTAAAGCGCCACATATACACCTAGAAAGAGACCAACAGGGACCTCCCTAAGTCAGCCAGACAGCCCACCAAAACAACTGCCCAGCAATCGGTAGTAGACCGCACTACATGCTGCCAGCAACGCCCCTAACACACACACACACCCCAGTGAGGCTACAAAAACTGCTACCACCCCACAACAACACAGCCCCAAATAACAGTACCCTAGGCCAGAAAAAACAGTAGAGACACTACCAACAAAACACGCCAGCAGCAGCTGCACAACCCAGCATAAACACCACACCATCACACCCGGGACGGGGATTTATTAAGGCACCACTCTGGATTCCAACACCAATCCGAAAACAAACATACCGGAATGTGCATTCTATACATTACCCACTTCCAAGCCAAAACTTTCACCTCCTCCACCATGGTATCCACCTCAATGGTAACATCATTGAAAACTTTATCATTCCTAGTTTTCCATAGCACCCAAATTGTTGCTAACCAAATTATTCCTTTGCCTTTTTTGTCCCTTTCCCCCCGTGCCAACACTCCCAATGAATGAAGAGATTTAGGGGAAGAATAAAATAATAGTCTAACCACCACCTTAATTTAAGCCAAACCGCACTAGCCACATGACAATGAAGAAAAAGATGATTTGCGGATTCCTCCACCCTATTACACAAAGCACACCAAGGTTGCTCCTCCGGCCGTAGGACATGTCTCAAGGTGAGGTTAATTTTAGTTGGTACCCGGTTGAGAATAGCTCTCCAAGCAAAACCCACCACTTTTGACGGGACCGAACTCTTCCACAACTTCTCAAAAACTCCCTTCTCCTCATTCGTCCATCTCACCTCATTAAGCACCACACCCACCAACCTCTTATAGGCCGAGCTCACCGAAAAAATACCGGAATCTTCTAGCTTCCACTTATCTACTTGATGATTCAAACTCACTCCCTCCAACTAAATTTCCACTCCATACCAACATCTGACACCACACCCACCTCACCCACCTTAGCCTCCTTTTGAGCCGAGATCGAGAAGAGCCTCGGATACTTATTACGAAAACTTCTATCCCCTCTCTAACAATCACTCCAAAAGCTAGAATTGAACCCATTACCTACTTTCCACTCAAGTCCGGAATTAAACCAATTAAGCTCACCAAAATCACCAAGCTTAATTAGCTCATTCCACTAAAGAGAATACAACCTCGTTCCCCATCTAGGCAATCCGGATACCAAACCCCTCACACTAGCGCCATATTTTTCACTCAACACATCTTTCCGTAAGGCCACTTCCCAACCTAGCAACCTCCAATGCCACTTAGCCAAAAGACTAACATTCATAACCCGAATATCTTTCACCCCCAAACCCCCATTTCTTTTATTTTGACACACCCTCTCCCACTTCACCCAACTAACTTTCTTTCCCCCACCCACACCACCCCATAAGAATTCTCTTTAGATCCGCACAATCTTCTTCCAAGCTTGCACTGGTAGCTTCAAGAAGGACAAATAAAAGATAGGTATAGCATTAAGCACCGAATTCAAAAGAACAATTCTACCACCAAAACTAATATATTTATGGCCCTAAGAATTCAACCTCCGGCTAATGCTCTTCACCAACAGCTCCCAAGTAGACAAAATTCTCGGATTTTCACCTACCAGTAGACCCAAGTATTAGAAAGGAACACTCCCCTCGCTCCAATTCAAAAAATTACACGCCAAATCCATAAACTCACTTGAACTTTATTTTATCTTTTACTATATAAATAACTTATATAAACTTATACAAAGCACATGTTATGACACCATCTCGAAACGTCTAAGAAGGGATTTCAAAGCCCAAAGATTCTCCACCGTTAGTTTCCCAATACAAAGAGTATCATCGACATATTGTAAATGGGACACTACTAAACCACTACTACCAAACGTGAATCCCTCAAAAAAATTACTGTCCACCGCATTTCTCATCAACCCATTAAAACCTTCCGCGACCAACAAAAATAGAAACGGAGCTAGCGGATCCCCTTGCTTAAGCCCTCGGTGAATACAAATTTCCTCCGTTGGACTATCGTTAACTAGAATAGACATACTTCCTCCACTTGTCACACATGCCCACCCTTCTCATCATATACTCCATGAAGCCCCAATCAACCGAATCATAAGCTTTCTCAAAGTCCACCTTAAAAATAAGACACTCTTTGTTCGCTTTCTTCGCATAATCCACCAATTCATTAATCACCAACACCCCATCCAGCAAGTGCCTACCCTTAAGGAACGCCGATTAAGAGTGAGAAATAATCGAATTCATAACACTAGCAAGCCTCCTTGCTAAAACCTTTGCCAATCATTTATTTAGACACCCTAGCAAAGAAATAGGCCTAAAATCCTTCAACTCCAACGGGGACGTTACTTTAGGAATAAGAGTAACAAAAAAAGCCAACATACTCTTAGGCAAAACATCATTCGCATGAAATTGGTCAAACATGAGTCTAACCTCATTTTTTATCAAGTACCAAAATTCTTTTGATAAAAGCAAAGTTGAAACCATCCGAGCCCGAGCTTTTACCACCATCACTATCTTTCACCACCGCCTCCATTTCCAATAACGAGAAAGGGGTCACCAACAACTCATTATCGGCTACACTTAATTTATCAAACTCCACTCCATCCAACTTCGGACGCTCCCACCTATCATCCGCTACATGAGCCGTGAAATAATTCACCACCTTCCTACGCACCTCAAAAGGAGACACCAACCAACCATCATTCTCTCTAAGCGCTTTTATCGAGTTTCTACTCTTTCTTAGTTTAACACATTTATGGAAGAAATTCGAATTAACATCGCCCTCCTTAAGCCATCTAGACCTTGACCTTTGAGCTATCAAGGCATCTTTGGCCTTTAGGATCCTCCACAAAATCACAAAGTTTGCTTTTCAGAACTCCACTTCCCCCTTAGACAAAACTCCTTCTTCCCCTTTTTCATCAATACTTTGAATCTCCTCCACCAACCTCTCCACCCTCTCCTCCATACCCCCATACCCCCATACTCCTCCTTACTTCACGCCTTAACAATAGTTTTAAGCACTTTCAATTTTTCTTTAAGCACAAAACTCACCCAACCGGTAACATTTTGATTCCTCCAAGCCTCCTCCACCACCCTTTTAAAGTCTTGATGATGAAGCCAAAATTATTAAAGCGAAAAGGTGTTGGCCCCCAACTCCAACCACCATTTTTAAGAACTAATGGGCAATGGTCAGAAACATCCCTAGGCATCACCCAAAGCGCACTTTCTCCCCACACCATCTCCCACTCCTCCGAGACAAGCATCCTATCAATCCTACTCATCGATCTCCCATTAGGATGATACCAAGTAAAACAACGACCCAACACATTTAAGTCTTCCAAGTCCATATCTCCAAGGAAGGAATTAAAACGAAACATTTCCAATAGTTGCGACGAAGAAGCTTCCACGTTAACCCCCCTCCTCTAATCCCTTCTTCTCACCACATTAAAGTCTTGAAGAACACACCACACTCTTCTATCTCTATTTTGACGCTCACCAATAAGGCTCTCCCAAAGACGTCTCTTTGCCAGCAAATCACACTTAGAGTAAACATTAATCACCACACATCTAGTTTTCTCAACCCCCCAATCCAAGATGACCCCTACATAACCGTCCCCACAAAAAGAATCCACCAAAGTAGCACAAGATTTCCTCCAAATAGAAAGAATTCCACCACTACTACCTTCCGAAGCTCTAAACACCCAATCACAATCATCATTTCCCCAAATGGAGAAGCATAAGGAAGGAGTAACCTCTACCATCTTAGTTTCTTGTAAGGCCAAAAAATCAATGTTATTACGTCTCACGAGTTCACAAATTTTATTCTTCTTAACTCTACCACCAAGACCCCACACATTAAAGGTTGAAATAATCATTAAGACAACCTAGCACCCTCCTTACTAACCTTGAATTTTACCGCTTTATCTTCCATCTCCACAAGCTTATCAAGAATGCTACCTTCCTTCATAGAGTGAGAAACCTCGACCTCTAATTGTGTTACAAGCTCTTTCTTTGACTCTGAAACTTTAAGTTGCTTCCCTCTATTACCACCAAGTCTCAATTGAGATTCACCCTCCATATCCGCATTGTTAGGAAAAATAAGGCCAAGGGCCGACCCTTGAGGTGTTCTATGATCCCACGATCGGGCTTTCCCACTACCAAAACCGCAGCCCAGACCTTCTCCTTCACTCCAATCCTCCTCCCTAAACATCAGATGGGACACCATTCTTCTATGTGAAGAACAAACTTGATAATTTTTCTTACCACCTTTCCCCCCCTTTGGACTCCCCTCCAACAATTCCTCTAAAATCAACCTTGAATGCTTCTTGGATAAGGAAATGGATTTTTTTTCTTCTTCCTCTTCCTAAGCTTAATCTTTAACAACTGTTGCTCATCCCCCACCAACTCTTCAATAGAATCACTGTACTACGAAACATCTGACTCTTCCGACATAAATCGAATG
>Ga0228710_1002261_pt1 | contig 30170 bp, 21 predicted proteins | sample MedpolnodulmetaG_FD_177995 | JGI IMG/M metagenome (GOLD analysis project Ga0228710, IMG submission 177995) | Root nodule microbial communities from Medicago polymorpha collected in Santa Monica, California, United States - pink nodules | ecosystem: Host-associated > Plants > Roots > Nodule...
GCGAGCACAAAACTTTATAATCTGACGCATTAAATCAAACACAACTTCTAAAGTCTGAACTGTCTCGGTAAGTGGCAGAAAGATTAGACGGCTTCAAAATGCTGATCCACCACCCTTGGTCTTTCCAATCATCATATCTTTTGCTTCGTTGATTTTGGAAGCAAGATAATGGCTGCCACCAGCATCTGGATGGTTTGCAACCATCACTCTCCTATGTGCTTCTTTAATTTTATCTGTCGGAGTTGTCTGTCTGTCATATTTTATCGACAGTTGAAAATCAGCAAGAGTAAGATAACAAAAAATTATGGTAATTTTTTTGTCAGGAGCATTAAGAGCGAAGTTCAAAATAACCAACAAGAGTGAAAATACAGACAAAGTATGAAACACAAGCTCGGACCAATTAGAAGTCTAAAATCTTAATGAAGCAAATGAAATTATCCTCATGTTTTTAAGCGGTTAATATGTGCATGTTCTGAACTTTGCCTCATGCACATACTTTGGGAGGGAGAAAAAGGATTCCACACCCGCCATGAATGTCTAAAAGGTAGGAATACAAAAAATAAAGGGCAAAACTTAGAAACGGTACCATATGTACTGTGTTTACTGTTGTCCTCTAATAACAATTCAAGTGCATTAAAAGTCCACATCAGACCCAAACCCTCGTCATCTTGTTAACCCTTGTTTCATGCTCCGTTAATAATGAATCGCAATAACCGGCCACCCACAAAGATCAATCTATTTGATTTTTACCAGATTTGTATCAATTGATGAAATCCAACATTCTTCTCACACCCAATTCCAATGATTGTATAAAAATAATCCTTGTCTTGCAACGACCAACACCCCTACATCCAGCATCTAGTATTAATTTTTAACAAGATAAGAGGCATTTGGTGTGCTGTGTAAACTTGTAGTAGGACAAAATTCCAAGAGATAAAGCATGGAAACAACACCAATTTCATGAAGCTCAGTGAATTAGAAGAAAGAATCTGGGTCTGGGTCTAACGAGAGTTAACAAGGATAAAACGGTGGTTAACAAGGTAACGAGGGTGTCGGTCTGACGTGGATTTTTAATACACTTGTCTTGTTATTAGAGGACAACAGTAAAAACAGTACATAAAGTACTGTTTCTACGTTTTGTCCAAAAAAAAATCATGATTCATTTTATTCAGATACTGGATACAATACAACATGGCACCAATGCAAGAAAATGCATATAACAACATAAAATCAATCAATACCCATTTTAATCATGAAAAGCACTAAAAAAGGAAATTATGAAATCAATATGTTGCTAATTTCAAGTACAAATGAATTTCCACCAAATGAACCATAATCAGAAATGGTACTTGTCAACAATTTACCACCTGGAGACCAGACACAGAACTATAGCTACAGATTACAGGACTGATCTGAATCTCAAAGATGGAAAACCATATACTTTTCAATTGAACAAAGAACTGGACCAGGATAAGCCCACTTCACAAGTCGCAACTTGCAACACACGCGGGGTAATTTTAAAGTACAATTGTATGACACCATTCAAGCAAACTAAAGAGGAAGGAATAGCAACATCAAATGGACAAGAATTAGTTCCAAGTTATAAATTATTTTTCCTGATTTCTCTGCAATCTGAATCAGTTCAACGGTACGAGAAATTACGAAACTAGTAAAATGAACACCATAATTGTCAATCCTATAGTTATTGTTGCAAGATAAATAAACAATGGAATGCATACTCTGATATTCATATTTAATACTCCAATATTTATAATTAGGACAGCGATATTTAATACTCCAGAAGTCATATAACAAAACCAAAAATTAAAGACATACTCCAACATTTGTAATTAATAGTCAGAAATCAAAATCTAAATTCACAATCGCCCTCAACCAAAGGTATAATTAATAAGCCCATAACAAAAAAAAGCAATGTGGTTGTGGTTGACTTGATGATGGCATGGCTGTCGAGAAATGAGAAAACAGGACCAACACCAAGTAGCCAAATTATAGTTTATGGGTAGTACAGGGATAGGAATACTGAATATGATATTGATTTACTAATTCTTCTCGGTGGTAACTTCCAGCAGAGGTGGTTATAGGAAACATGGGAAATACAAACTGTTAAGAATGCAGCAGTTGACTGCTAGAAAACCAACATAACCTCTAGAATTTAGAAAGCCTAGCCTCTCCCAACATACAACAACCGAATGACAGTAAATGTCAAATCCTTATTCTATGTAACACATGTAAATAATCTACATTTGACCTTGTCTATAGGGCCAATGCCTAGACATGTTTAATAGTAAATAATGAAATCCATTAATAGAAAAAGTAAAACAGAAAACATCAGATATGTGACATAAACAAATCAATGGGAATATGAATTGTAAAGTGCGGCTCTCTGTATTCCACATCAGGCAGAAACTGACTCTAGTTAACAGAAGAACTAATATCAGAAAGTTAGGAAATGTGAGGGACTCAAAGCAAAACAAAAAAAATAGAGGTGACTAAAACCAGAAGGGGAGGGTATTCGCAGGGAGTTGAACCATTTTCCACCTTAGTTTAATGAATGAATTCACATTAAAAAAAAAAGGTGACAAACACCGATACAGATTGTCATTAAACAAAAAATGATATCTTATTTGATTTTTTCCGGTAGTTTTCAACTTTCATTACTATGAGCTCACACAATCAATACCTTGAAATCTTACAAAACAAAAATGAAAGTACCTAACACCCAGTATGAGAGCTGCTTCCCTCTTTGTCATAGTAGGCTGAAAACCACCTTCATAAAATTTCCGCAGTGCAGGTGGTCTAGCTTTGAATGCTTGCCAAGCCTGGATACCATATTTACCAGCATATGCTGCAGCAGCCACAGCAATCCCAGCAATTAAAGGTGAAGCCTGTTCCAAACTTCAATTTCAGTTCGACAAAAGAAACATAATTTGAATGTCAATAGATTTTCAAAGGCTCTCCCAATAAATAGGTCACCCTTCAATAATCATAGTATCATAAAAGGGGCATATTGCCAGGAAAACTAAAATCCAAATTCTAACTATCAAAATACAATAAGGCCCCATTTGGTAACAGCTTATGAGAACCAGTAAGCTGTTTTCAGCTTATTTCCATAAGTTCTTAATATTAGATATGAAAACAGCTTATGTCTTCTATGAAAGCATATGTCAAATTGAGCTTCTGGTTTGAAGATATCAATGCAAAACCTAATTCATAAACCCTCTGCCACCCCAAAACAATAAAACCAATACAATAAACAACTAATCATGGGTAAAACGTTGGACATAGAAAAATTAAAGGGGAGGGAGGAAAAACATAGGGTTTTTGTTGTTTTGAGATTGCATAACGGAAGCTACGAGGTTAACGATGAATAGCTTACCATAATAAAATGAAAGTGAAGAATTCGAAATAGGATGAAACGAAACTTGTCTTGATTCGCACGTCAATATTGATTGTGTTCTTAAGAAAAGAAGAAATGGAGGAGGTAGGGCTTTTTTTTGGGATGCGGTGCTGTCGGACAAAAAGGGAGTGCAGAAAGTATCCTTTATTGAATGTGTGAGTGGGTGGGCTAACCCATGTTCAGATAGTTGGGTTAGTTAAATTAGTGATTTTCTGTACTCATTTCTTTGTAGGAGGTTGCTCATTAGACACCTAACAATTACTCACCTGCACCTAAAACACGTCAATTATCGTTCGGATACTTCTAACCGATTTAAAAAGTCATTTAACTGATTAAAAAGGTACCCAAACGACAATTAATTGTCATTCGACGTTGCCGTCGTTCGACGTCGAATGATGATTAAATGTTGTTCGATCTTTTTTTTAGTGTCTAAAGAACAGTTGCCTTCTTTGTATCCATAACTAAACATTTGGTCTTGTGATTGTGACCATACCAAGACTATCTCACTTAAAAATAGAGATGACGAAAAATTAGTTAATTAATGGTTGACATTATGAAAGCACTGATTATACAATGAAGAAAATAATTTCTACTTGATCCAAAGGAATGTTTGAGGGTCACACTAAAATACCAAAAAGAATGCATGCTTATAAGAATTACTAGTTCTTTAGTCTTTGCAATTTAGTGGATGACACAAGAAAACATCACGAGTGTGATCAGGCAAACATGCCTAATTCTATTTTTCTTTTCCTATTATTCTTCCTAATAATTCCATCAAGTGCTTTCATAGTTGGAAAATTCTTGGATATGATCATTAAGATATATAAATCAAATCAAAGTTGTCAGCCTTAAATAAATATCCGACTCCTTCCTTATACATCAAAAGTCATTACAACCAAAACAAACTTTAAAAGCATAAATCAAAGGTGATCTACTAATTCCATTAGAGGAATTTTTGTACAGGTTGCATAGCTGTGTTTAAATTAAGCATGATTTGTATTAATCTCTTCTGCCTTTAAATTAAAAATTGAACAAGCAACAAGATGCGTTAATTAATCAACGAATTTGAAAAGTGAACTTTTGTTTATAATAGATCAGAGGGATCATTTAAAATCCCCTCAAATCATCTCAAATTAATAGTTAATTCCATCTTGATTAGAACGTTTATGTGATAGCTGCCAGGTTTTTCATTACCATTCTCTACAAGTAATGGCTGGTTGGTTACTCAATCAGTAAGGTATTAATACCCACATTAAGCTAAGAAAAATTCTTTATTAAAAACCTACTTATTTAAAAAGTAAGCCAATATAGTTTTCTCATCTGCACAGCAAAGTGGTTCGGTTACAATTGAAGGTAGGATTGCATTACTTCTAAGCTACCACATGGAAAATCATCTCAAAGAGAACAATCTTATAATTAAACATTATTAGTCATTACAACAAGTATTACTGCTATTACATCCCATGTATAACATGAGAAACTTGACACCAACTATTATTGTAAAAAATACAGGAGAAAAGAAAAAGAAAAGAGAAAGGCCTTATATATCAATTCAGCAGATGTGAAATGAAGGTCACATCTGCGATCAACTTACTAGTGTAATAACTTAAAATAACACATGCAGAAGTTTTCATTTGCACAAGGATGAATTAACTTCAGCTAAATCATATGATAATCGGTGAATTTGCAGTTCCATCTCCAACTACCTCCTCCTCATCGGAACAAGTCCATCCCAAGTTCACAGCCAAGTCTTCCACCCCAACCTTGACCACATCACTTCTAACACCAATGTCAGTTGCATATCTACTCATGCAGTACATTCCTGCTGTTACCGTAGCCATACCAACAGGACTCGGCATTAACAACTTGAGAGGAGAAGAAAGAAATGCAGCTAATGGAGCACCAATAACAGAAGAAGCTTGACCACTTCTTCCAACTCCTTGCTTGTCTACAATCAAAAGACCAGTTTTACAGTACATTGCAAAATCCTCACAGTTGTTCTGAAAAACATCATAATTGCCAAAACCATTTTGAAGAAGATACATTGCTCGATGGATAACAGTTTCAGGTGGGTCGGGTAATGCAGTAGTGCACGTGCCACCTCTTATTTTGGTAAGAAAAACTGCTGGTGAAACTCCATACTCGAAACAGTAAAGAGAACCGTTTCGAAGGAAGCAGTCTAAGCAAGAAAGAACTACTCCGCTATTTGGTTGCCTGAATCCACAATCAGGAAAGGTGGGACAAGGGGTTGGTGTTGGATCGTTTACGTTTGAAGATGTCTCGGTGATTGACTTAAAGTTTCTATCAGGTCTGAAATGTACAACCTTGCTCCCCCCAACAAAAATGCCTGCAAAGCATTGGCATTGGTATCAGATTCAATTGAACTTAGGAACATGCATGATTCAACAAACAAGATTATGAATATAGTTAGATGTCTTGAATCGTGTACATATCAATTTGAAGTACCAAACAATGTCGTCTTACATCAGAATTCTAAGTAATTGGAGACCATAAGAAAAGCACACAGAACAGCTACTTAGAGTTAGAATACAAACTAATCAACTAATTTTAAGGACTTAGGAATTAAGGGTAAAATATAATTAAGCAGTGTAAAAACTGGTGTGGTTGGTATAATTTACCTAGCAGCTAGTTTGAAAACTTAAAAATATGTGATGACAAATCTAAGACAAGAGTCTAATAAAATTAAAAGTTAAAAAGGGTTGAGTTTGGTGAAACCCCATGATGTATCAAAGTCCAGTGAAACAAAAATTGATTCGATTCATTCATTGAAATCTATCTCAATTGAAGAAATAATAAATAAATAAATGAGGATCTGATCTGCATTGGAGCAGCCAAGAGAGAGAGAGAGAGAGACCGTGATGAGAATAGGAGAAAACAGCTCTGTAGGTGTAGACATGATCACCGGGTTTGATGTCGTGTCTCTCAATTCTGTTGGAAATCAAACCCATTCACTTCAATTCAATCTATGTCTTCTTTTCTCAAAGACACACACACACACTCCTTTCTTTGTGTTTTGCCACTGCCACTTTTCATTATTATTGGATTCCATTTCAATTGGTCCCACCCACGTCATTATGCATACTATTTTATTACTCACTCACTCACCCACCAATCTCTTCAACTACTACTACTTCATACTTTTGTTTTTTTTTTCATTCACCGTTTCTATTTGATAATGTAACAAGGGACGGACATTGTTATGTTAAGGGTCAATATTTGTCCGTTATAGTTGGGTTCAGACCCCAAAAACCTCAATTAAAAACTAACCACATTAGTGAGCGGTTTGATTGGTTGAAACGGTTGGATTCATTCGGTTTGGGCTAACATTAACATTAGCCCGATTTCATATATTTTACCTACCAACTTTTTCCATATATTTTTAACATACAATAACAATAATGAGCTAGTTCTCAAATTTTATTTCAAACTATACAATGCTTGGATTCATGGACGGAGCATCATTTACGCGTTCCAAGACATTTTTTACCGTGATTTAAAGTAGCTGCAAAAACAAGTTACTCCTCCAACGTGGTTTTCCACCGCTAAAGTGAAGAATCCACCGTTCAACAAACATGCTATTTAATTGCTTAGAAAAGTCTAAATACATACATGGATCGTTCATGATTCATCCATGTAATTAATCATATTTGAGGGATTAAAATGTAAAAAATAATTATGAGACAATGTAGTCAAATATTTACATCATTGTGCTATATTTATATCTAAATTCTACACTGATAATGACTAATGATACGTAACATGTGGGCACATTGAGCCGTGCATGACCCATGGTCCATGGAGCTTCGGATTCTTTGCCTCATTTACAAGTGATGCCCTTTCTTACTTTTTCTTTTATCAGTTATTATTGCAACCTTCTCCTTCTTCTTCAACCAACTCACCACTTTTGCAAAGAAATAATATAAGATTGATAAAGTACTGCTAAAATGAAAAGTGATGATCACAAATTATTCTCTAACTCGCACTAAGTAGTGCGTATTTGAGTGACAATCTTACATAAATGATTCTCTAACTCACCACTTTTTTGGTAAACTATGCGAAAATAATTTACTGATAGACGACAAAGGTTAAAATGCCTAAAGTGAAAGGGAAAATGCTTGGTTATTTTGTTTTTGGTACAATAATGCTTGGTTATTTTATAATATAATTGATTTTTTTTTTTGTGTTAACCTATCGGTTTTCAGGACCAAATCGAATTAGGGTTCTTCTAAACTATTCGTCTTTTGGTGAAGGTCGTTAACCATTTGAACTCAATTACTTGCTTAAGATTTATTTTGTTTGGTTAGACTAAATATTAAAACAATTAATATTAGGTTACATAAATTTACAAGGAGTTTTATAATAAAAATTAATAAATAATTTAAATTTAAATTCATTTAACAAATATACCTCCAATATGATGTAAAATTTTCGACTTCATACAAAATCAGTTCCAATCAAGTTGAGCTTTGGAGGTAAAATCAAATCAAAGTTACTAAACATCCAAAACTTTATAAAATCTTGTTTGACAAGGGACAAATTGATAAACATGCATGAGGCATCATGTGTCCAGAAAAGATGATAGACTGAGAGGATAATTGGAAGTCATAGCATCATGCATACTTATAAGTTTGGCTCATTTGACAAGTATAAATCTTTAAAATGGAATGCTTGAAGATTTTCGAATTTTATTTACCATCTAAGTTTACCAATCTTTAAAACAAATTTATCCTTGAAGAGAAAATAAAACCATAATGTCATTTTTTGTATGAAAAGTAAAATAAAAAACATTCTTATTCTTCACATGATTCCAATTAGAAACAGCATGAAAAGCTTCTGACTTTATCCCATGATTAAAAAAAACAAAAAACATTGCATCTCACTCATTCCACTTATGTGCTTACACTTTTCATTCAAGCAAGTGTAAAATATAGTTACCGGCTCCTCAGCTGATTGAGTCTTCCTTTCATCATAAGCAACTTTATCATGGCGGCAATTTGGGCATGGTACTACGGAAAAAAGAAAAAAAAAAGTGAGAAAAGGCCAAAAAACTTGCTCATATGGCATGCATTCCTAATAAAATGGAGGTTGTCGGAAAAATCCGCCGTGCTATTCCGCCATGGCATCAACATTTAACAACACTGATACTAAAACATGAAAACTCACATAATGAATCAGACCATATAAACCTTCAACCAAACCAGACCACGGCTTCTACTTCTTAAAGCTCATAATTAGATTAATATAACATTAACCATCAACATGATTTGTTCTGTTTTAAAAACTTCTTTAAACAATATTTAGAGTCATGTATATCTCTTTATGTTAAAACTAATGCAACGCCCAATGCCAAATATAAAGATAACATTCTGCAATGCAGATTGATTGACTGTTTATGATTTTGTTTATTGCAATAATTACTATATTCACACTCAGTTCCTGAAGATTAAATTAGTTGCATATTGATTGATGGGCTAAAATTTTCAAAAAGTATCAGAGCAATAACATGGATAAGAAAGGCTAACTATATATTGCACACAAAACAATTAACACTATAGAATGCCAAAAAACAACAGGTCAACAATCTACTTTGACACATGGTGTCAATATATACTCAAAAAACCCAAGCTACAAACTTTTTCATCACAAGAGTTAAATTTCGTATAAGATAAAATTCTAAACATGGTAACTTGAAAGGCTATATAATTAGAATATTCCCTTCACAACTTTATACAGAACTTGGCAATTATAGCATGAGTGAACTACTTATAAATGATCCAACAGTAAATGTATAGTTGCCGGTAAACAATGATTGACAAATAATAACACAACTTTAATTTACTCTTCATGGAGCTTCTATTTCTTTTGCTCCAAGTTATCGTATAAATCAAAATGAAAGAAACGCAATTTCTAAGTTTTATATAAATCAAATTCAAACCCTGCCACTTCCCATAAACATCCCAAACAAACAAAGATAGCACCAATATTCAATCATGTTAAACCCATGAACATGCATCATTTCAAATGGTTATTAATCAAAGAAAGCCAAAATAAATTTACAAACTGATTATCAAAACTTAAGACCATGCTTGCATGAGAAGTATGTTCAGTCTCCCAACTAAGAAAAGGAAGAGAAGCAGAAATTGTAGTCACAGAAATGAGGACGATGAACAGACTCTATTTTGCGAAGATGCAAAAGGGTAATCGCAGCTAATGAAACCTCAAAAAATGAAACGAAAATGTGAAATTGAATATGTGAAATTGACAATCAAAATAAACAAGTTCAGAATGAGTTAAAGAAGGATGATTAAGAAAAATAGTTGATTGACTTGCTTAACAATTCTCTTAATGATAATGAGAGATAACATGGTCAATTCCTTTCCTCATCAGCAATTGTTCTCTATTTATGTTAACCTGACAAATTAAAAAGCATGAACAAAAAATAATGAAATGGGTTGAAGGTGGTTAGTATTAGACAAATAGAAGAAGAGTATGTAGTATGTACCCTTCTCTCGATGGGGCAAAGATATAGGCAAGTAGGGAAATAAATCCATGTGCCACCCATACTGGGTAGTTCAAGCATCAGCATGTTTTCACACATTGGACATAACACCATCTTCTAACAAATACTACATACATTAACCATACATTAATATAATGTAATGCAGGTGAGATTGAATGCAAAAGACACTCCTAATTTAATTCCACAAGAGTATGATAAATGATGCAAGCTCAACTCAAGTATAAAATATCACAGCATATAACATGAGATAGACATGCCAAAATAAAAAATAAAGCCTAAATAAATATACCCATATTCTTACAACTACAATAAGTGTGGTTTTGAAAATAAAGGGAGTAATAGTCAATTACTTAGAATATAATGAGTATGGCTATTACAATATTTTAAGCTCTATTCTAATAATGTAGTATTCATGTATGATCAATAGAACGAAAATACAACATTTGTGTAAAGAGCCATTCATGTAACCATGCCGATTCTAGAGATTAATAAATAAAGAATAACCTATATAGTTAAATACATGGATCAATTTCCAAATTCTGCATGTGTAAATCAGCAAACTTGTTAAAAGAAAAAAACTAGATTAGCAAGTAAAACCTTTTCTCCTGCCACGCCTGCAACTAGCGATAGATTAGGGCTTTGTTGAGTGCAAATACAACTAACTTAGTTTCTGGTATTTTTTAGGGCATAGCGGCAGTGATGGGCTTCTTCTTCTAAAGGAATTGGAATTGGCTTGAAGAAATTGTAAGATGATGGTTCTTTAGGCACCTATGAATTATTCTTAAAATGTCCATTGGACGACAATTAATTATCATTTAACATTTTATAGGTGTCTAAAGAGTAATTGTTGAATTACAATCTCATCTCACCTAGAGAATAAATTTATACCTTTGTTGACTTATAGGTCTAAATAAAACGTGCACACACAAAAAAAAATGAAAGAGAAATATTTTAAATAAGTAAGTGATATTGATTTTACGAGTGTGCATCTAAATGGTTTTTATTTGGAGTTATGATTGTATAAGTATTTTTAGTTTTTTTTTTTACTAAATCATTTGTTTTTTCTTAATTTAGGAGCGGTACATTTTCAAAATAAAGTGAATTTGTACATTTTTATAAGGGAATTAAGTGTAACGGTACTTTTGTCATTTCTTTCATAAATCAATAAATTATCTATATTTTTATGAATCAAGTAGCTATTGATCAATTTTGTATTTTAGAAAATATCATTTTATAAAAATAAATAAAGAACATCATTCCAAGCATTATATTAATTTCTTTACATTTTACTCCTTCTGTATTTTATTATAAGCCGTTTGACATTTTCACACATATTAAGAAATTTAGTTAATTTTGTATTAGAAAATGAGATTATGAGTGATTTTACAAAACTATCCCTTATTAATCATATGGAAAAAATAAATTAAAAGAATGAAAAGAAGATAGAGTAATAAATGGTAAAGGGTATGATAGGAAAAAAAACATTAATGATTTTTTTGAACAAGGGAAAAAATCTTTAATGATGCATTAGTATTGTAAGGTGAATTATAATAAAACCAATTTTTTTTTCTTCAAAATGACTTATAATATAAACGGAATATTATAAACAAATGTTCCATATTCATGTGAGTAATAGCCATAGAAACTTTCTAGTAAAATATATACAACAATAAAAAATAAATGGGTTAAATATGTTTTTGGTCCTTATAAATATACTAAATTTTTGTTTTAGTCTCTCTAAAAAATTTCTTCGACTTTTAGTCCTCCAAAAGTTTTCTATCTTCACTTTTGTTCTCTCTTTTTAAGTAAACTCATATTTAGAATTCATATTTTTGAATAAAATTTTGCAAAAAAGTTTATGATATTATAAGAATCTCTCTAAAAAAAATAGATATTTTTTAACAAAACATGAATTAAATATGAATTTTTATATTCTTGGCGTTTAAAATTTATATTTAACTAATGTTTTGTTAAAAAATTGTAATCTTTTTTTGGGAGAGATTTTCATAATATTCTGCACAATTTCATTAAAAAATACAAATGCTACAGATGAATTGACTTAAAAATAGGGATCAAAAGTAATGATTGAAAATTTAATAGGGACTAAAAGTCGAAGGTAAATTTTAGAACGCCTACATGAAAGTTTTTTTTCTTTCTTAAAAAAGGGGATCAAAAGTAGTGATTGGAAATTTAATAGAGACTAAAAGTCAAAGGAAAATTTTAGAACTATCAAAATGAAAAGTTGATATATTTATAAGGAGAAAAAACATATTTAAATACAATGATCAAGTTATTACAATAAATACAATGCCCTCTTTTTTTTTTCTTCTTTTGTTAAGTAACATAATGACTAAAATTAAGATGAATAAATGGGGAGTCCAGAAATTAAAACCTGGCCCCTACATACCACAATATTCCTACCAATTGAATTATGCTCATATGGACTCGGTCTCTTTAGTTAAAAAAATATGTCTCTCTAAATATGTAATCCGATGCATTTACTAAAAAAAAAACAAATGCCTCAATTCCTGAACGCCAATGTTATATTATATAGTCTCTGTTCGGAAAAAAAATAGCGGATAGTTGATAAGTTATCTTATAGTGGATGACTTATAAACTAACTTATAACGGATAAGCTAGCTGATTAAATTTATAATATTTGGTAAAATTAACAGTTTAAGTAGTTTATAAATATGAAATGACATAAAATAAAAAAAAGCACATTTAATTCATAATTATTTTTTTCAATTAAGAACGCAACGGTAAAATGGAGATAAAAAATGAACAGGTATAAGCTACTTGAATTAACTTATCAAAAATTGTTGTAAGCTTGTGAAAATAAGTTATAAACTCGTGTAAAAATTACAGTTATCAAATGGAACTCTTTTAGTCATACAAGGTTATAAGCTGTAACTCACTTTTATCTCTAACCAAACAGAAACATAGTTTTTTACTATCCTATGCGCATAAGAGTGGAGGCAAAAATGTTACTTTATAAATATTTTTCATCAATATAATTTGTTTTATCAATTCATTTTTTTTAAAAAGGGAAAATTTCATTGACAACAACTACGGAATGATGATATTACAACTCTATCGGATTCAAACTCGACCCTTGAAATTACAAAGTCAAACTCTAACCACTATGTAGACATCTCTTGGACCAATTCATCAATATATATATAGTAGCAATGTTACTAATCTTACAATCACCTTGGTCATTTACAAAAATTTGGAAACTTTTTATTTAAAGTTTATGAGAGTGACATACACCAACAACCAGGGGATATCCTTGGAGACATGGAGGTGCCACTGCACCCTCCATCTTTTATATAAATATCATATTAGGCATGAAATTACAACTAATATGTTGGTGGTGCAGCAGTTGTGCAGTCTCTCAATCACAATCAATTAAAGGTTGCATGTTCAATCCCTTGGCACTCCTATTTTTTTAATTCTTAGCGAATTCTTCATATTTTATAAATAAATAAAAAGGTCCTAGTGGGATTTGAACCGGCGCCACTCATCTTACAATCAAGCAATTGTACAACCACACCAATTTATAATATTATTTTCTTTCTGAAACTTTTTAATATATATTCTACAAATATTTGGCACCCCCGAGAAATTAACTCAAGATCCGCCATTGCCAACAACTGTAATCATTTACAGAAAAAACGTAAAAGATGGGAGACTAACATATCTCCGTCCTGCATATGCGTGTTGTAGATGATAATTACAACAAATTACTACATATACTCATCATAATAACTAATAATAGTAAAATAGTATAAAATATACAAATAAAGAATGATAAAATAGACTCTGTCACCAATACAACTATTTTCCAACAAGTTGGTATTCTGTTCATATTATACTATAAAGATATCTGCCAATCATAGATTTTCACTTCAAAATCTTTCTCATCTTCTAGCCCCTGTCTGAGTTCCTTGGCACGTTGTGTGTCTTTGGCAATTAAGAGAGCAAAGCCCCCACCACCAGCTCCAACCAGCTTGTAACCACAACAGTATGGACTAGCAAAAGAAAATAACTTGTCGACGAAATCATTGCTGCAGTAAGGATCAAGTTCCTGATGCAATCTCCAAGCCTCCAACATTATTTCGCCTAGTTCATCAATGTCGCAGTTCATTAAAGCTTCCCTCCCGATCTTTGCTAGCTCCACAAGTCGCTTGATACTGGATACAAGAAGGTTATCCCGGCGAAGATATCTAATTACCACCTTCTGCAGGACCTTCTTTGCAAGTCGAACCTACAAAACAATTCAATATACAAAAAATATCATTGTTAATAAGCAGTGTAGAGTTATGTGCTGCCTGCGGAATGCTTATTTTTGTGAATAAACAAATGCTTACTTGACCAGTAAAAACAACTAGAAGTCGTTGCTGCAACTCGGAAATCAATTGAGGTGAAGCCAACAAGGGAACAACTTGAAGCCGCAATGGAATTCCAGGAAAGCTTGAGGTACATTTAATCCCCGGATACAAACCCCCAATTTGGTCCTGCCACCCACCACCTGTACCCATGAGTTGTTCCAACACCAAAACAAGTCTAGCAACATTTTCAGTGCTGTCATCCCCGTCAATTGTCTGAAGAAGCCCTTTCACTACAGCAGCGGCTAAAATACTAGAAGTACCCAATCCGCTACCACGTGGAACATTGGCCCATGTCTTGATGTGCATGCCCATATCAGCAAGAATGTTATCGTGAATAATGCCAGTCACAAGTAGTGCACATTTCACCAGCCTAAATGGATCGTCTCCATCAAATGGTGCACATATAGATGTATAATCCTCGATATATAATTCGGCGTGTGTGTCATCACTAATTAATACTCCTGTTGTTTTAGTGGTCTCAATGATGGTGCCAAGTGGAAGAGAACCTTCTAAGCTTATTGCCATATTTAGAACACATCCAGCACGCTCTATGCTCCATGGAGGGGTATCACTCCAACCCCCAACAAAATCTACGCGCACTGGTAATTCTACTTTTACCTGTCTAGGATGGAAAGGCTTATGAATGCGACCATTATCATGGCTGTTAATCTGCTGTTCATCACAGGAGACGCTACTGGGAGACTCTGACAAATGTTCTGCAGGATGAGAGTAAATTTAGCTTCAGAAAATCCCTTTTCTATATTTTCACATGAATTAAAATGCAGTTGTCTATATTTATCCAAATACATGAATAGAGAGTATGATATATCTACAATAAATGCAATTTAGAGCCATTTGACACCAAAAGAATGGTTGCATATGAGTTTTACTGTGGTTTTTATTTACTATTGCTAACACTTGTTTTAAGAAAAGATTGAAGCATCTTAAAAGAGTAGGGTGGTATGTATGCTTTCAAATTTATGATCTTTTTTTATTAGAAAATTGGATAGAAAACTTTGCATGAATAAGTGAAAAAGGAAAGGCTGTCTGAAAGAAAGGTTTTGACGGGTGGATTTTGAGAAGTGTGGAAAAGAATGCTAGAGGGAGTAGAAAGATGAAAAACAGACGCTAGAAAAATCAAAGAATATTGGGCCAAAGGGATAAAGGTTCTTGCTGGTGGGACAATCACAACAACAGTCTACAACAAAAGGTTAAAGTTAAAAGAGTGTTGTGAAACATAATCGTAATGTAAAAATAAGAAGTCAATCAGTAAAGTTAAAACAAAAGCATCTGAAGCTCTATACAAGTCTTTAGGCACTTAAGAAGAAGAAGAACAAGGTATCTATAGACTTGCTGAAAATAGGAAATAAAAACAAGAGACTTTAACCCGGTGAGATGAATAAGGAGGGAAATGTGTTGATAAAAGCACGCACCTTTAAATCCATATCTTACTGCTGAAGCAGTTTCGTCAGCCACAGCATCCCAAACTTTATGCTCCAACTCACATGCTGTCTTTTCATCATTGCAAGCTCGAAGAAGATCGACTTGCACCTGGTATGCTCGGCTCTTGGGAAGTATGTTAGTGTTCTGCTCCTGAACTTTTGGACACATAGCTAGGAGATCCTTGCATATTTTAACTCCAGAAACTTCTTTTTGAAGAATTTCTGCACATAGTTGAGACAAATTGCGTCCCAGCATGCCATAGGTAACACAAGCTTTAGCAATTCCTGCTGCTAGATCAGCTTGATGATGACTAGAACCTATACACATTGTCGAGAAATCAATTGATCTATGCAATTCCTCCAGACTGATGCGCTGAGCAGATCTCCACAAAAAAAGCATGTCTTCGGTTTTTTGTTTAACTAATCCCATCAACCACATTGAAACCTTAAGCATTTGAGCATAAGGAAGTATGGGGAATATTTTTGAATTCCATAAACATTTCGCATCAGTGCCTGAGGAACCCCATAAATCAGTTTCTTGAATACCTAAATCATGTAAAACCTTCTTCCAAGGTTTCCCACAAAATGTCCCATCCCCAGAAAGTGAACTTTTAGGGTTATCATGAAGGCCACAATATACTAGGACTCTCTCGCTGCTTCCAACCAAGGGAACCTCCCAAAGACAATGGCGATCTGGAAGCATGAACTTGATTGAATCTTCCGTGCATATATAATCATCATCTAGAGATATGTTGGCTCCAACAACTATACATAATGAGCCAATATGTATTCCACCAGAAATAGATGAATCATATATGAGAGAATCCTCTCCTACTGAGACACCGGGTGCAATTTTACTGGAAAGAATAATAGCAGATGCTGTAATGTCAGATGCAGTGGTTGCGGGAATAGAACATAGGTGTCTTCTACCAACCATGTCTGAACCAACACCACTAAGGTGATCTAAAACTTCATTTGAGGTCCCAAAATGCAAGAACAATAAATCATCTGCAAAGGAATAAAATACGAAAGAATCAATTCTGTATAAAAAGATATGAAGAATGATATATGTACAGAATAAAAGATTGCCATTGGGATTGACATACAGGCACAGTAGCTGAACATCCTCTGGTTTCCCAACCTGTTGACCAGTTCTTCACCCAAAGGGCGCTTTCTCAACCACTCATGCTTTGCAGGTACCCAGGCAGCAACCAAATCTTCATATAAACTCATCTGGACAACACGCCATTTATTATTAGATAAAATTAACTTCATTTTGCCACAAAAGTGAAGAGCATTAAATGCTTCGGTAGAGAAAATGGTGCAGAATTCATAAATATATACATAAGACTGAATCTACTAAAGCTTATGGGAAGATTTCGAGAAGACCTTTATTTAAAAGAAAAAAACTAAATCAAAGCATTTGGCCTAGTTTGGTTCCTCATAAAATTATGGTTTCTGCGTGGAGATTAGTTCAAGATAGATTACCAGCGAAAGATAACTTGAATATGAGGAATGTGCTTGTTGGGAATCAAATTCAATGTGTAATAGGATGTGGCGAAACGGAATTCGCAAGCCACTTATTCTTCGGTTACCCTGTTTTTATGAAGGTTTGGAGAGTTATTTTGAATTGACTGGGTATATATACAGTTCTGACATATGGCTGTACATCTCATTTCCTTCAGTTCTAAGGGTTATTAAATTTGGGTAGGGTAGCCTATTAGCCTCAACTTGCTTAATGACATTTTGGTTTGCTTGTGTTTGGAGTTGGTAAGGGCAAGAATTAAAGGATTCGAATTTGATTTGGCAGAGTGGTAACAAACATGCTGGCTTGCCTGGGCTATAGCGCTTTCTAATTTTTGGAATTCGTAGAAGGGTGAGGTTCCTACCAGATTTTGCCTTCAAGTTAGACTTGAAGAAAATTTTGCCGTAATCAGAAAGTGGTGTGGCAACTGGCTGATTGTTAGTGGTTCATACTAAGGGATGTTTGGTGTCAAATTCACAACATATTTTCATTGCAAATGTTAGCTGGACAGTTTTGGCATTGAGTAGGAAAATGATTTTGGTGACTGCGTTAGCAGTTTAGAGTGTATTTTTGTGGTTGTAATAGTTTTTCAATGTCGAGGAGACTGGGGATGTGAATTTTGTAAGCTAGTGATCTATGTAGCTTTGTTTTTTTCGGTGATGGGTGTTGGTTTTGTAAGTTTCTTGTCTGCTACAAGCAGAAAATTGTGTGTCAGAGGTGCAACCTTTTCACACATATCTGAATAAATAGTTATAATTTAAACTGACAAATGATTCAATCATCAACCTCTCAAATTATCAATTAAAACACAAATTAACGTCATAACTATGTTTTCAAACTCGAACGAACTTTGTATCCATGAATAAAAAACCAATTGTTAATACCAACCATATAATACCTCTTTTCTGCTCCTTATGAGGTCTGAAATCATTTCCCGAGAGGAACAAGCAAGTGTAACAAGGTCCAACCACGCCTTACCTCTAACCGCTATTATACCCGTATCAAGTAGTGTCCTACCATCAACTAAAACTGCCTTGCTTTGAACCAACTCATCTACAGCAGGTTTCTGTAGTAGATTATCCACTAAACTGAGTGCATAATTTTGATTTGAATGCTCTTCAGTTTCAGCTGCAACGATTACTCCATGATTGGAAGCAACATCAAGTGTGATTGGAACAGTGATGATGCAACAAGTGTCCTCAGGAAGAGTCATAACCGATGCATCAAAACACGGAAGAACATCACCAGTCATAGTCAGCATTCCACCTGTAACAACAATTGAAAGAACCAATTGAATAAGCACATTGTCATTAAATTGATGTTTTATTCTGTGCTACATATATTAAGAGCCTGATTGAATTGACTTGATTAAACTTATCTACTGACATAAAACACTTGTGACATTCTTATGACATGTTCACAAGCTGTGTTTCCAACTTATTTTCATAAGCTCTCCAAGATATCTTATGAAAACAACTTAGCCTATGTTTGGTTCCACGTTTGGAGCCTCCATAATTGATCCGGGAGGTGTAAAATTGATTTTGACGTGATTGGTTTTTCTCAAGTAGAATTGATATTGCCTCCAGAATTGACTCTAACTTGAAGCTAGGATTTGTTGCTTTTGAGTTTAAAAATGTTTTTTAAACTGAAATTTATTGTTCAAATCACTTTTAAACATAAACCACTTCACAGTCAGCTGGCTTTTATTAAGTAAAACCAATTTTACAAAATCAATTTTTGTCCGCAAAGCCTAACATGCACTTATAAATTATACGAAAACAATTTGACTTTATTTTATCTTGCACTATAGAAATAGCTTATAGTAAACACTTATGTTATAAGCTGTAAAATAAGTTGTTTATCCAAACAGCCCTTAAAATATACACAAGAAAATGCAAATAGAACAATGAATGCATATATAACAAACCTTGATCTCGAAAAGCTTGTCTAGCACAAGAAGCAACAGCAAGAATATGATCAAAAAGAAGAGGAACAGGACCATCAGGTTCATCATCAGCCAAGAAAGGGAGAGGAAGAAACACTTTCCCCATAGGATTAGCCCAAGGAACTCTTTTAGAATCACCACCAGCATGAAGCAATAGCACATGTTTACCAGCAAGCACATTGGCAGCATAATGAAGAGAAAGGGCGTGGAGAGCATTGAGAGTGGCGGCACCGGAACCGATACGGCAGCCGAGAGGATCAGGGACGGCGAGAGTGAGTGTAGATGGGGAGATCCGGCCCATTCGTTTGGCCCGATTGAGTTGGGAAGTGTAGAGATGGGCTTGTTCTGGGCTTGCAGCAGTGAGAATGATTGCATCCCATGTTGGAACCCTAGATGGGTGGCGTACAGACAATCTTAGATGGTACCATGATTTTCGCATTAATGATGATAAATCTTCCTTTCTTCTTCTCCTCCTCTCCATTTCTCCGACAACAGTGGAAACTAATGACAGACAGTGTCTGTCTTGTTGTTAAGAAGACGCATGAAACAATTTCTCCGACCGACAAAATAACTACCATACATAGCGGTTGTAAAAATGTTTATGAAAATAACTACCATACATAGCGGTTGTAAAAATGTTTATGAAAAAATCATGGCTTCGCCCGGGTTCGAACCGGAGACCTTCAGTGTGTTAGACTGACGTGATAACCAACTACACCACGAAACCATCTTGTTGTAAAGTTTCGTGAAAACATACAAGTCAATATTTTGATACTGTTTGTTTTATCAATTAGGTAAGTTCATGCTTGTTAATTTATTTTGAAGATACTGCAGGTCTTTTTTGTATTATGTGTATGTCTTTGTGTGCGTGAGAGTTTTATTTTTATGATTTTATTTTCCTACTTTTTGCATGTTTCTTTTTACTTTAATTTTGGATGTACTGGCGGAACACATCTAAGAGTTAGCATCGAGATGTATGCTTTTCGCAGATGATTTAGTCTTGCTTGGTGAGTTGAGAGAAGAATTAAACGGGAGGCTAGAGACTTGGAGGTAAGCCTTAGAAGCGTATAGTTTTCGCCTATGTAGAAGCAAGACGGACCATATGGAATTGTAGCTTCAGCAAAAGGAGAAGTAGGTCTACCTTGAAGGTGAAAGTTAGAGATCATATTATACCCCAAGTTACACGGTTTAAATACCTTGGGTCCATAGTACAAAATGACGAAGAAATAGAAGCAGATGTAAATCATCGTATTTAAGTTGGGTGGTTAAAATGGAGAAGAGCCTCAAGTGTTTTATGCGATAAGAAAGTACCCCTTAAGTTGAAAGGAAAGTTCTATCGGAAAGCAGTCAGACTGACGATGTTGTATGGTACGGAGCGTTGGGTGGTTAAGAGCCAACACGAGAATCAAGTAAGTGTAGCGGAGATGAAGATGTTGCGTTGGATGAGTGGTAAGACTAGACATGATAGGATTAGGAATGACACCATTAGAGAGAGTGGGGGTAGCACCTATAGTAGAAAAGTTGGTAGAAAATAGGCTTAGATGATTTGGACATGTAGAGAGAAGACCCGTAGATGTCGTCGTAAGAAGAGTAGATCAAATGGAGGAGAGTCAGGTTAAAAGAGGTAGAGGAAGACCTGGGAAAACTATTAGGGAAACCATTAGAAAGGATTTAGAGGTCAATGAGTTGGATCCAAATATGGTTTATGATAGAACACTGTGGCGTCATTTGATCCATGTAGCCGACCCCACTAAGTGGGATAATGCTTGGTTGTTGTTGTAACTATTCAAAATTATACTGTTGGTCTTTAATTTAAGTGTCAAAGGGTTATGTTTGGATAAGCAAATTAAATAAGTGATTATAGCATGACAAATTATCTCTTTATTTTTTCAAAAATATTATAATGTCTTTAACCAATAAAAAAAAGTCACTTAGAATCACAAAAAAATGAGTTCTCATAAATAACAAAGAACACAATCATTCTAGAAGGGATTTTATTTATTACACAAGTAACCAGACAATCCGATAAATCCTCAAATGTACAAGATATTTGGGGCGTATAATACAAGCTCCAAATAAATCCCTACATGTCCAATGGTGATCCTACCTTAATACAACAGTAGCCTAAATTGAATGAAAACACTTAGAATACATGATCTATATAGTTTTCCAGTAGAAATAGCTCAATATAGAGCTACAACCTTTGGTCCCATAGTTACCAGACCGAGAAAAATGAATTATGTTCTTCAAGCACGAGGAACCACATCAATATCATGCTGCTGGACAGATGAATGCAGTTTTCATTGTCAAAGAGTACCATTTCCTGTCCAAGTTGGAGTTTGCAACGGTTTTTGTCATGCCACGTCAAAGGATCAAGAGAAGATTGAACCTTATGGTTAGTTAACTTGACTTTGCTCCTCAGTACATTAATCGAATCAACATTCATTAGAAATATGAAGATTGATCATGAAGCACGTTCAAATGTGCCAATATTCGAGCTGCCAAGGATTTAATGCTACCATTACCCCGCTGAGTTAAGTCAACCAAAGGCATTTGAGCTGAAGATCCATATTTCTGTTTGAACTCTAATAGCCGGAAAATCCTCTCCAAAGCATTAAGAGACTTTTCCTGCAATCCGGGAGAAGGGGAACCGAGAAATCTTATTATTAGTGGTATGACATTTTCATCTGCAAGCACTTTACTACCACTCTGTAGCTTTTCCCCATCAATTAAAGTTAGAAGAGCATCTAAAGAAGTCTCACACACTCCAAGATCAGAGTCCCCAAGAGTCTTTGCTAGTGCTCCCACCGCATCAGCCTCCAATAGGCAAAATGATGATTCCACGGTGCAGACACCACCATGAACTAAGCATCCGGCTTCTGTTTGAGCTGAGAAGCACCAAAATCCCTTGCGCTTTGGCATTGGACTGCTCAGTTCATTTGAGCTTTTAGAAAATTGAGTTAGGGACAGCGCTGCTAGCTGTTTTGTTTGAGCAGTTCCACTTTCAAGCAACTGTACTAAAACAGTTATGATCCCAATTTCGGCTGCACTCTTTTGCCATTCCAAGTTTGTTGGAACTGTAAAACGACATAATGCACCAACAGAATTTTCTACCAACTTACTCTTTTGGAGATCTTTATCCGTGCCTTCTTGGACATATTTACAAATGATTGACAGTGCCCCGGCATCATAAAGCCACTGAGTGATCTGTTGAACTTTTGGAAGATATCGTATTATTCCCATAGCAGAAACAATTTCTTCTTTGTCAGATGAAGATTTCAGCATCTGGAGTAAAGTCTCAATACACTTCTGATTCACATGCTTTAGTACGGCGTCTTCATCACAACTTTCTACCAGGCAAGAAAACAACTTCACAGCACTTGCTCGAAGACTTAGGCTTTCATTCTCAAACAATTTGACCAATACTAGAACTGATGGGCACTGCACATAAATAAGTAGACTAATTTAGCTATGGTATATTATAATATAAATATTATCAAGGTTTATATTAAGGACAAGAGATAACCCAGGTGCTAGCTTACCACACAAGACAGAAAATGGTAGAATATCAATTTCATTAGCAATTCTAGTTATCAAGTAATAGAAAATATTGCATGCTAATAACACGTATAAATGATATAATAACTGCAAATTGCACTTCATAATAGATTAAGAATCTCAGATAGTAAACACCAGAAAATTGTTTCCAACAACTCACTAGACCTTCATTAGAAATGTAATTTTTGCAGGAAGGGGGGATGAAAAGCAATTTGACTGATGCATGTTTTACAGATATTTGGTTTTAGATGGTAAACTGTTTATCTGTGATCAAAAGGACCATGAGGAATCAGTACCAATGAAACTAAGAACCACAATCCTTTATACTTAATAGTCATTGCTTCCTTGATGCTAGCTAAAAATATTTTTTACTATGCTAAATGCTAATAGATGTTTAAATTTTGTTTATCTTTGGCATGCTAAACAGTAAGATGGATGTGGAAGAACTTAAATGGCGATGCTTGACTATTTTAGACATGCCTGCTTTGATGACATTGAATGACTACTTTTGGAGACTAGTGTTTCAGAAGAAAAATATTTCAAAATGTGATATGTACTTTTAGTTCAAGTTAGATGCATACCTCTCTTAGCTTGTTCCTGATATATGAAGCTGAGGGCGAGTGACATAAGGAATAAAATGTCTGGATAATATATTGTCGCACATCAGGCACTGTGTAGCTAACTAGAGAAAAAAGGTTAAAAACATCTTCATCGGACTCTAACAATGAAACCGGTGTCTGTGTATCCTGGGAGATGGTAGATGCAGCAAGTTGCATAATTATGGGAGCTACATGTTCAGACAAACTTGAGGAAGGAAGGCTATGCTGGAAAAGAATGCCAAATAGTTTGCGTGCTGCACCTTGTCGAATCATTTCAAGTCCATTTTTCTTTAAAGTAGATAGATTCTGAAGAGCTTTAAGGGCAACAAATTTCATCTCAACATCATTATGTGAGACCAAGCGAAGAAGAGGAGGCAGAATACCACTGTCAAATAAGATCTCCTTATTGTGGTCTGTTGACTCCATTTCTGCTAACATTTTGACCATAATCATCTTCACATCATCTGGTCCTGCATTAAAAAAAACAGGTTAAACAAAAGGCTTGTTCCTCACACCATCCCTGACTTTTTTATTACAGGCATTTGCATTAATTATAGTGTCCATTTGTAAATGATATTGACGCAGTTCCTCAATTAATTTACTTAAACTGCTCCTCGAAGCTCTCAAAAACTGTAGAGTAGAACATGGTTCCTAGTTGAAAAATTTAACATTAAAATCTATTTTGCAAGGAGTTACATAAACTCCCTAGTGCGATTAAGATGGTTTCATCTCATCGTTGCATAAGTGAATTTCAATATTTTAAACACTACCTATGTAGGTACCTTAGGGAAAGAACTTGAAATCAATTTCTATTTGTAAATTCAGTCAATGACAATTATAGTGTATTGATCATTGAAAATATAAAAGCTGTAACTGATAAAGTGACTCAAAATTGAAGGTTCAAGATAAACCTGCGGAGAGGCGCTGCAATAAATGCTTGAAATAATTTGCTTTTGCCATCTGTATAACATTCTGATCAGAGGATGAAAGTTTCTCCAGTAACTCTGTTGCATCTCTTGCAGCTTGATTATCCTCACTGCTAGACATAGTCACCAATAGTAATATGCAACCTTGAACTTTTCCAATGTATTCTCTTAACAAATTATATTCGGATAGTTCCAGAAGTAATGCCACCGCCAACTTCCTTTCCCCCAAACGACGCCCAAGAGAACGGACAATAGACTCAATTGCATTATCAACATTTGCAATTCTTTCCTGAAAAATCTTCAGGGTTAGGGGACAATATCTATGAAATTGTGCATAGATATGGAGGGTATTTGCATGTTTAATTGCATGATGGTAAATTTATAATAAAGAATAAGGGATGTTTAAAAAAAATCAAAATGATAGATGAGAGTGCGGTGAGAATATCTGAAATGCATATCCTGTAGTGTTTTATCTGACTGTAAAGGTCCTAACCAATCTGTTTTGTGTTTTTTTTTTTAGGTCAAGAGGAGAATGTATGTATTGTACCAATTCTATTTCTTTAAGCATTGGCCACAGGTCCTTCTATATGAAATATGTGAAAATGACATCAGAATTAGTATACTAATTAGTAAGAGCATTTAAAACAATTTTTAGTGATGCATCTATTATATAATGATATTTTGCATTAGCCCTATCTGTAAATGCTTGTAGGCTTGATTTAGGGCTGCTTATTGCATGATGAGAGGAACCTCTATCTTACATAATAAACATTAATATGTAAGATAGAACTAAAGGATTATTAAAAAAAAAAACTTATAAGATCACTTAAATGTTACTAATTAAGTACCTTGGCATCTTCATTATCCTTCACCAGCATGCAAAGGATGACAAGGACGTGATTTCTTATATCACGGTTTTTCTCAGCAAGAATTTGGATAAGAACAGGTATATAATTCTCCAGTACCACCCATTCTCTATGCTGATCCTTTTGTTCACACAAATCTTGAAGAGCTTGCAGACAATGTAATACTCCAACTTCATCTCCAGACTGGATTTTCTCTCTCATTGAAGCAATTGTGATCATTGCATTTCTATCTTTCCATTCTTCTATTGATTGTTTCAAGGTTTTGTTAGGTCTCAAAATCAACGTGTCTAAAGTAATGAAAGTCAGAGGACACAATTGGTTTCCTTCAGCAAACCACTTTTCAATTGCACTTTTCTCAAATGTTTGCCCTGATGAAGTTTCCACAGGGTCAACCATAACATCACCCATAATGGGGCAATAAAAGGACTGTAAAGGCTCCAACGGTTGAGTACCCAAAGAATCTCGTTTGGCGATGTACTTGAGTTCCTTTTCCCTAGTTGATGAGGCTGCATCAGACCTTTCCAACAGAGCAATAATTTGATCCATTTGTATGGCTTCAGCCCGGTCTTTCTCATTTTCAATTTCACTTTTAAACTCTTCAAGCTCTTTTCTTAGTGTTGACCGCTCTTTTGTAATTCCAACAGCATCTGCAATGAGAAGAAGCAAATTATTTGCATAGGAGCGGTCGAAATTCTTTTCCTGTATCGCTGACTCGATTTTCTCTAATATCTCTTCCTCAGATATGTCTGCCTTAAATTCAGCTGCCTGCATATTGTCACATAACCTTTTGATTTCTTCAATTATTCCGGCAGAAAGGCCTGATGTAGCCAAAGGAAGAAGACCAAGTGCCCTGCTAATCTCGCTTGTGTTGTGCTTCAAGCGCTTAAAAACGGTTCTGCAATTCACAAGAAGATATACCTTGCTCTTCTTGCTACATTCTTGAACCAATTTCTTTCCATCTTTGATTTCACGATCCAGAACCTCAATAGCGTAGTTGAATGTCTCAGAATCACTGACCTTTTCTTTGCTCAACTGTTTTAAGATAGGCGCAATTCTTTGCAAGTAAGCTGCAAGTTCCTTAAAACTATCCTTATTCACAAGGACACCACCAGCAGAACATACAATCTCGGAAACGGTATCTATAATTAGAGAAATAGCATCCGAAGCAGGACCAGATGTCAATGAATCGAGAGCCATCGTCTTTTCGTGGCACAATTAGTCTAGAAAATAAAATCCCTTTTTCTCCCATGAAACAATAACAGTAGAAAATGTTGGTAAGATGATGACAGAAGTTTCTTTTTGCAACTTCTGATTAAGGAATTCTTCCATACCAGTTACAGTTCAACTTCAAATGCCTAAATCCAGTAAGAATAAAAAAAAAATATCATCGAAACCATTACCTATTGATATTATTTAGGATACTAAACTAAGGATTAAATCCACATCATAATTTTGTACCCAAGAGGGCTTTAAGTCTGCATAGTAGACAGAGAATTCACTCTAAATATTAAACAAAATGTGAAAAACATTCCAAGCTTCAGAATAAAAAAAAGTCAGTTTTCATTTAATCCAACAATTGATGTTTAAATTTAAGAAACATATCCGGCATGTAACTAAGCATCCAAGAAAATTACACGGGAATGAAAAAGCCATCTTGCTCATGTTCATTGTTGGAAAAGAAGGAAGAAGAGTGAATTATGTATCATTTGCACAACACAATAAAATAAGAATAAGAAACCTAAATAAGAACAAATGAAAACATTTGATTTGGCAATATTATTATGCAATAAATTTAACCCCTAAAATACGGTACTCAATGTAACTATGGCAAATTGACTTGACTAAGAGAGAGAGAGAGATACCTGGGGATGAAGGGGAAATGGAACCATGGATATTGAAAAACATAAACCAGAATTAAGGAAGAAGAAACAAGTGGGAGAGAAAAACAGAAGAACACGGAGATATAGATATAAATTTATGTTACAACTGTATGAAACATGAAAGTCTCTATACAATATTTCCAGGAAGACTCCTTCATAGTCCAAAGTCAATACAACTCTTTTACCTTTGACCATTCTCTTCTTGCAATGTCTACAACGCTCAAACTTTTTTACACACGTCACTTTTTTTGGGTAATAAATAATATGGGAAATGCTAACCGGTGCCCCGGGCACTGGTTAAGGATACTAAAAAGGGAAATTATATAGTAATTATTGTATTGAAAACTGTGTAATTAATCCATAAATAAGTCAACAAAGTTTCCTTTTATGATAATAAATTCCTTTTTTTTGTATGCTTAACCAGTGTCCCGGGCACCTGTTAGCATGACCCAAATAATAATAATGAAACACATTTTTGCAATATTCATAACTAGTAGTACATTGCAGTGTGGTTGATATTTTGACATTTTCTTTGTGTCACGTGTGTATTTCAAATTACAGGTTGTATAGAAAAATAGTTTACTTTTTAATTTCATATTTTACCACCATCAGGCTTTTAGGATTCTACAAATTCTTATATTCTAACAATAAAATAAAAATTGTGGATCTCACATTATTATAACACTCCCCTAAAGTTAATTTTATTTTTTACCGTTTAGAACATCACTCTTGCTTGCTGCACCTATTTTTAAAGCTCCAAAGAAACACATTGGACCTTTTTAATTTGAAACACTATCAAATTATTGTAGCTTTTGTATGATTAAAAGCTCATTCCATATATATCATAAATTATCCGGTGTGACACCAAATATTGTAAAGTTTGTTTTTTTTTTTTGAGGGAAAATATTGTAAAGTTTGTTGTATTTCACTCTTTCTTAAGAATGATTAATTAATTTTTACAGAATTTAAGAACAAACTAGAAGTTTTTCCTTGTACTGACACAATACTAAAATATTTAGTTTTTTAATCAAAAAAGGAAATCGAAATTTTAAGATACATCAATTCAAGAATTTGTATGGTAAGTTATTTGTTTAATTAAATATTAAACTGTGTGCCACGAATTTCAACAATCCGTTGTAGTCTAGTTGGTTAGGATACTCGGCTCTCACCCGAGAGACCCGGGTTCAAGTCCCGGCAACGGAATTTTTTCATTTTTATATTATTTTTAGGGTACCAAATTCTGCAATTTTATCAAAATCAAATAAAACTAGCAATTGCAATTGGATTTTCTAAAGTTGTGCATTAAATTATACATGGATACAAATGTTGTAATGGATGATTCAATTCTAAATTTTACACTGCAAAAGAAGAAGAAGGAAAACTCTCTTCTTGAACCAAATTCTTAACCCTAACCCTCACTGCACCACTGAATTTCTGCACACTTTTGGCAATCCCAAACATTTCATCTTCTCCAATTTCTCTTTTTGATGAAACCAAAACAACTTGAGTTCCACATAATTCATCATAAATCCTCATGAACTCTTCCAACACTTCCTCAATAATTCCCAGCTTGTTCTTCTTCATCAGCATCTTTACCAAAGCAACCACATGCCCTTCAAATTTTCTCTGCTCCACCACCTTCCTCACCAATGAAGGGTCAACAACACCAACATCATCTGATTGAAATTTCAGTTTTTGGAGGAACTTCAACAGTCTTTGAACATCCCTTTGAACCGAGTGAAGGGTGTTGGTTTTTTGAGCTACATCTATGATTGCAGCAGCATAGCCAGTAGCAGGCTTGTGATGGAATACTTGAGAAGAAGATGGTTTGTGTTTGAGAGGTTGTGAAGGAGAATGGTTGTTGTGTGAGAAAGTTTTTGTTTTTTGGGTGAGTAAGTTGGAAGAGAAATGGGATTTTGGTTGTGGAGGACGAGAAGGGTTTGCAGTTCTCGTGAAGTGATAGAATTCACGGTTGGTTGTTGGTGGGATTTTGAGGTTTGAAACAGAGCTTGAGAAAGTATCCATGGAACAGAGAGAGGAAAATAAGAGACCAAGTTCAAGATTTTAGGTAGGTAATAATAATTAAATAAAAAACTAACGAGAGGATATGTTTAAGCCAACAGATTCATTTTATGTGCTAGTGAGTAAGTAGTGACAAATCCAAAATAGCATTTAATAGAACTTGTCCTCTTTTACATAAGGGTGTGTAACCATTTTTTTTTTTAAGGAAGGGGAGTAAAAATTTGATTTGATTAACTTTTGGGATGAAAAAAATCCGAGCTAGAATTAATTTTACCGCATTTAAAAAATGTTTTCGAATATTTTCACATCTCTATATGATGTAAAACTAATTTTAAATCGCAAAATGCTAATACATCTTTTTAAGTCTTAAAAAAACAAGGGTCATCCTAACCGGTGCCCCCGGGGCACAGGTTAAGCATACAAAAAAAAGGAATTTATTATCATAAAAGGAAACTTTGTTAACTTATTTATGGATTAATTACACAGTTTTCAATGCAATAATTACTATATAATTTCCCTTTTTAGTATCCTTAACCAGTGTCCCGGGGGCACCGGTTAGCATTTCCCAAAAAACAATTAAACTGTTTAATGTTTTCTTGTTATTTATAAACTTCTATATGATATATAGACTTCTCAAGTAAGCAAAGAATTTGTTCTCAAAATAAAAAGTAAGCAAAGAATCTCATATATATGTATGAATTTTAATGACAATAATGTACATTAACTGAATGAATTCAATGCCAATTATTAATGATTAATCAAAAATTTGATTTAGTTAACCAAACAACTGAACTCAATCGGTAAATGAACTTCATCGATGACGAAAATCCAAGTTCAATTTCTGTGTGAAACAATTCTTGGTCAGGTTATCTCTACCTCACGGTTAAATTTCAAATTCAGGTTATCTTTACCTCACAGTTAAATTTCGAATTAATAAGGGGTCCCTTTTTCCACAAAAATTGGAGGTTTAAAGAAAAGAAAAAAAAACTGATTTCATTTTTTTCCCTTCATTGTTTCATCTAGTTTTTTTTTTTTTTTTTTTAATTTTTTACTA
>Ga0228710_1002262_pt1 | contig 30169 bp, 7 predicted proteins | sample MedpolnodulmetaG_FD_177995 | JGI IMG/M metagenome (GOLD analysis project Ga0228710, IMG submission 177995) | Root nodule microbial communities from Medicago polymorpha collected in Santa Monica, California, United States - pink nodules | ecosystem: Host-associated > Plants > Roots > Nodule...
ACATGAGATAAATATTTGTCACTAATAAATATAATTTTTATTTTTTACAAATATCAGTTGTTGATACATAAAAAAATAAGAGATTAATATTTATCTAGGATAAATATAAAAAAAAAAAAAATACACGACAAATATTCATTACAACTACTTTAAAAAATACGCGACAAATATTCATCACTGTTAAATATTAAATACACGACAAATATTCATTACAACTACTTTAAAAAATACGCGACAAATATTCATCACTGTTAAATATTAAAAAAACACAAACAAAAATTTCTCATATGTATAAAAAAAACATATATATGTGTCATAGATAAATAAAAAAACACTAATAAAAATATAAAATACAATGTTTAAATATTAGTCATTAATACATAAAAAAAAACATGAGAAAAATATTTGTCATCAGAAAATCTAGAAAAAGTGGATAAATTTGTAATTGAAATATAAAAAAAGACGAAAAAAAATTGTTGATAAATATAAAAAATAATAAAAATATATTTTTCATTTTTTATAATCAAAGTAAAAGAGAAGAAAGTACAAGATTGGGGTTAGGGGGCAATTACCTGACCTAATAAACCACAAAAGAAAAACGCAGAGTGAATAACCCTAAACAATTCAGTACTAAAGTGGTAATAAAAGAGAATAACCTTAAACAATCAACGCACAGGCAATCCAGCGTACCCAAGTAAGACCGTGAAACTAAATTGCAAAAAAAAAAAAAGAACGCAAAGTGAATATTCTAAGCATATTTAAATTGGCATATGGATCGTTTGCCAACACATAAATGACTCAAGTTCCAAGATCTCCCTTCAAAGTATCAACAGGCTATAAGTGCCCTTTTGAGCTAAACAACCAATTACAAACTGAATCCACATAGTCATAGCAATCCAGACCGAGGGATGAACAAACGACAAAAATTTATCACAGTCCATCAACAATGCAAGAAGCAACTACGACAACTAAAATCCTTGTGACAAATATTTGTCATCATTGCAGAAAGAAAAAAAAACACAAACATATTTAAAAATTCACAAGATACATAAAATTTTCATCAATAAATAAAAAAAATAAAACAATTTGAGATTGGAAAATAATAGTCTTTCACCTGTAGATTGCACGGATTAACACCGGTAGTAATATATATAATCTTTTTGAGCAAGTTCTGCATATATATCAACACATAACATGCAACTGTCCGTGATGTATGCAATAATTCTATGACGAATTTTGGTTTTCTATGATTATGTTTAAGATTGCATCACACCAAATAATTATTATAAAATAAATAAGGATAATTTGGGGTATTAAACCAAAACTCAAGGGTACGATTGTCAAAAAGAAAACCCAAGGGCACAAGTCAAAGGATCAATCAACAACATCCGTCTTACGAATCTGTCTAAAAAAGAAAAAAAAATCCAAAGAAAAGGTAAAACTTCTAGGTGACATCCTCTAAATTGCTAAAGTTCCAAATTGTTTGTTCCATTGCTCAAAAGTGCCAAGTTCATTAGGTGAAACAGAAGGCCTTATCTCCTGCAGGGAATTCTTGAAGTCCTACACAAAGTGAAGAAATCATTTTAAAATTAATAATCAATTTGATAAATATTTTTGAAATTTGTAGTTTCAGAATGCACCCTTTTACATACCTGAAAAGTTACTGGCCTCATATCCTCCTTCTTCAGCTCCATAATATCTATACCTTGTCCAATTGCATCTCTCAGTGGACCCATAGAAGCATCCTTCACTAAGTTTTTCATGTCAGATCCTGAATAACCTAAAAAGAAAGTTACCAAGTATAAGTAAATCACTAGAAACAAGAAGAAGTTAGAAAAACAAATTGTTGTGCATAATATACTTCTATTAACTGGAAAAATGTTCACACCATCAGTTAAGTTACATATAACATCCATTTCCTCATCTGATTGCTTGAATAATTCATCCTTCTCTAAAAGGCTACGTATAATCCAAGCTCTTCCGTCTAAAAGACCGAACAAATTTAATTAGATGGTGCTATAAAGGGTTTGTAGAAAGATTGAGAATCATGATCAAGGTTGTCAAATCGGGACTTTACTTCAGGTCGAAAGGGAATAGCAAAATCGGGACTCGTAAAATCGCAATCAAAATCGAAGGATTTTACTCAAGGACTTTTGTAGAATCGACATAGAAAATTGTAAAATCGCAATCAACTAGTTGAACTGTAAAATGGCATGGTATTCAATATGATGTTGACTTGCATTATTTGAATTGAATATGGCAAAATATGCATGTAAACAAACCGATTGAAAAATTAGGTATAGATCCTATTTATTCGCCTAATTAAAATGGAAAATTTTATGGTGAAGTCGTCAAAATAACTTTTCTGGTGAAGTTAACACTATAACATCAAAAGTGTAGTGAGTAACACCCCACTGTTTGTACAGTGGCCTCAAAAGTTCAGTCCCCATAGTATCGTCGTCAATTCATCAAATTAACAAGACTACACTTAATCTAATTTTATCCTACCTTGTTTTAAGTGTAACACCCCACAAAGTGTAACACTTAAAACTATCACATAATATCATCAAATCTGTTTGTTTGCACGTTAAATATGACAACGATAAAATAGTACCTGTAAGTTCAAGATGTTGCAAGCATTACTAGATGAATTACTATTGATCTTTAATCAGTAATCAACAATTTAAAAATGAATCAAACATTAAAATCAAAATTAACTTTTTCAAAAAAGTCAGTTTTCTGACTGCACCGTAGAAGTTTCCAATTAAAATTCCGTACTTAAACATCTGGATTCTTTTGCACTTTTTCATAACGATCTTTTCAACTAATTTCAATATATAGCAGTAAAAAGGTGATGACTCAGGACTAATTTCATATGATACGAGTTAGCAGCGGTTCCATATGTAATCTTTTCATTATAGTTAGTCGTGGTAACGACAAATGAAATCGTCATCTAAAAGTGTTTTGATTGAACCGAAGTAATAGAAAACCAAAAATCCAAACAAGTATGTTTTTGCTAAGTTAATTCTTTGGCACTCCTAAGTGTGTCAGCAAATCTATATACATGTCTCTGTAAACTTAACTCAACAAAGACAATGCATAATATATGTAAGGTCGGGGTTCAAATTCCGGACACCAAAAAAAAAAAAAAAATCTATATACATGACTAAATTAAACAGTACTATGGGCTTTAGTAACAAATATTTAATTGAAGTAGCTTCAGTGTCCAAGAAAGAGTAAATTTGAAAATAGATATGTATGCTAGACGTTTTATAGGTTCTGATACAATATCCATTAACTGGTTAATTGAACATTTGATACTGGAATAAATATTTTGAGATATAGGGAATAAGGAAAGTTACATGCATTAGAATTGCAAGCAGTTAAATCAAATTAAAAGATTTATTTATGTGAGAATATAAAAGCATAAAAATCCATATTGACATCAAATCTAATATTCAAATATTATAAATTCATAAGTTAATAATACAGTTTGTTACATACTAGAAAAACAACATCAAACATTGATAAAAGATAAATTTTATGTGAATCATTCAAAGCTCATTCTTAAATAAGTTTCTTAAATAAGATACTGGAATGATTTTTGCATCTTAAATAAGTTTCTTAAGTTATGTTATGTGTCACATTTTTTCACCATAACAGTTTAGAATCCATGGTATCACCTTTGATGCATCACATGATTTATCATTTGCAGTGTAAGGGTAATAGCTTTCTGTTGTTATGTCATCTTTTTGCTTTATGTACTCAAAATCATATTCCATTAGCCCACCATTGCATCCTTGATTTTCTTGATTATCACAATATATAAGTTCTTGTTCAGACAATGGCATGAGCTTCTTCGTCTTTATTTGGTTAATACCTTCAACGGCTACACCAGTTGATAAAACCCAGGAACTGCATATACAACACATTAATCCCAAACAACAATATTATAAAAAGCTATATTACAGAATAGCGCTAAGAATGTACCAGACCTAGGTTTATCTCTATGATAAATAATGAATAGTAAAAATTTGAAAACGGATTCCCCTGCAATCAGGAATCCTATGCATTCATGTGATCAGTAATTTAATAAATAATTAAAAAGTTTGCTCATAATATGAGTCATCCGATCAAAGATCGGCCAATATGAATGCGTGTAAGCAAGGTGGTCATAAAGAATTTAAATAATAACTTTTTAACTTACCACAATAGCCCTGATCCTTGACATCCGTGACAGCACCTTTCTTCACCAGATCAACAGAAGGAGGGGAGCTTTGTTAAAATTCTCATACATGAAAGTTCCATTTTCATGTGGCGTGCCTCAGAACAGTCCATGGTGATTAACTTTTTATCCAACATAGGTACTTCTAAATATTCATGGTTGGTCATGTCAGCAAACTTGTTAAGTTTCAACTTGTAAGGCTTATCCATTTTGTTAGTGTTGTGGACATGCATCACATTTGTTTTGAACTCTTTAATAGGAAATGCTTGTGTTGTTCAAGTATGGAAGAAAAGGATTCAATGAGTGAGAAATTGGAAATTTGAGAGATTTTTATTTTGGTATTTAATGTCAGTTAATAAGTGATAACCGTGTCATTTTGTTTGCAGGAATGCTATATGGTTCGAAAAAACAGAACACGAGTGGCAGTATTGGATAGTGCTGTTATATTTTTAAGATAAATAAAAAGTCAAAACAAGTTACAATCAAAAGTCTATCCTATGGTTTATATTTATTCAATGCTTTTCATCGGACAAGCTCTCGTACTAAGCTTTTCCCTTTTGTTTTTCGTCGGACAAGCTCTCGTACTAACAAGCTTTTCACTTTTGGTTTTATGTCATGCTTTCTGTTACTGTATGCTTCAAGAATAATATTCCTTTTTCAGCCGTTAGAAACTTACTTGACACCAATAGTAAAATATTGTCTCACAATAATGAAATGCATAGATTTCTAATCCATTTCTAGCAAAGAGAAGTCGAGTAGATTTTGGTGTTCAAGGTTTCATTGAAATATATAGCCTAAGCAAAAACGTCTATATTAGATTCCATGTTCCAAAGAGTTCTGATACAAGAGTAAATGAAATGAACATTATTAAATAAAAAAATGCAGCATGTTTCACTATTTGATTAGTTGTTAAGTTTGTTTGATCATGAAACTTGAGTAGCTACTGCAATAGGGAGAAAGAGGAAGAAGAACGGCAATTCTTTTAGTTCCGAACCATAAGACGTTTGAAGAAAACTGCATTACTACTTCAATGATCAAGAACAATGACACCAATAAGGAAAATGAATAGGGATCTATACACAAATTTATGAAACTCTGAAATCCCGGTTATAACCGATTCTTTATTGAGTGCACCAAAGTACCAAGAATATAAACACGATCACAATCAATTAGTACAAACAAACGCAAAACAACCGAATAAAATTAGGAATATTTCTGCAATGGTATAAGTAACAAGCCAACATATCACTGCAATTTGGCATTTAAATGATGAATTTAATACCAGAACAACTTGATATCACTACTCTTCTGTTGAAAGAGATCACAGCATTTCTGGCTTGTATTATTCTCTTGACCCTCTTAGCAAGTGCCTCAAAAAAAGACCTGTCCAATATGTTGTTTCAGCACAAAGTTATTACAATTCACCGACAAATGTTTTCTAGAATCATGAAAAATTTTAAACAATTATTCATTTGAAGGATTAAACTCTTTCTAAGTAAAAATAATATGGAATTTATAATTAGAAAGTGGGTGAAAAGTTTCATACCGATTGAACAGCATGAATGTTTCTGGTCATCTTCATTTTCATTGTTAGAGCTTCTGACTTCACCTTCAAATGCTCTTGGCTGTAACTCGTCATTATGATTTTCCCATGGCCAATCAAACCCTTCAGGATATTCAGCACTGAATTTTAATTTACCAATTTCCCCGCCATCCAGATCCAACCCACGTTCTAAGTTATATACAGGTAAGACCCCACACCCCTTTATCCCCTCTGTTGACCACCGCAATTCTTCATTGGGACCTTGAAGTATGAATTGAAATGATAAGTTGCAATCATTACTTCCACTTTCTAGTATGTTGTAACCATGCCAACATATCAGTAAATGATCTGAAATTAATGTCCCAGTATATTCGTGAACAATACGAAATCTGTCAACTTCTTTGCCGTGTTCAAAGATGATACAATGAAGGGAATGGTGGTAAACATGGAAGCCCTCAGAAAGAATTATGCAAAATATGAAACCACGCAAGCCAAATTTTGGAATAGGAGAAATGGTTATTGATGACTCTATTGTCTGAAAATCAAACTTGCATGGAACTTGTGCTCCTGGCAAGAAAGAGAAATCATCATCTTCTTCATAAGGAGGGTCTTTAGAGAAGGTTTGTACCATGTTCTCAAGCAATGACCGTTGTGTGGAGTCTGCGTCCAGATAAGTGCAATTAACAGCTTTCAAATATAAAAGGGATGGTGGAAGCTCTGTTAGAGACGCAAGTTTCCTGCAATCATCTAAATCAAGCCATTTTAGCATTGAATGGTTTTGTATGTTCTCAGGAAGGCTTTCCAAGTTGCAACACTCTGTCAATTTTAGCCGTTTTAAAGACTGTATGCCATCAAGGATGGACCACAGACTTGATGCATCGATTTCTGTGCACCCTGAAAGGTCTAGTTCCGTAACAGACCCAAGCCCATGATCATCTGATAACTTCTTCTCAACAATGTTGAGCTTGTTACACTCAGTTAGGTCAAGAGAAGTAAGTTTGCAATTACGCCAAATTGATGAAGATAATTTACGTATAGCAGTGCCACGTAAGGTCAACTGTGTCATTTCCTCTGATGTCACCGAAAATTCCATGAGGGATGAACAACCATCGAGTAAGAGTACACACAGAGATTTTGAATGAATGTTGGTTTTAAGGCTTTCAATCTTTTTGCAATTTCCTAAACATAGATATGTAAGTCGAGGGAGAGAAAAGATGGATGGATGGAGCTGACACAGGCTTTCACATTCAAAGAGATATACTTTTCTAAGATTTGTAGCCCTTGATAAATCCGGAATCTCAATTAGATCTTTGGAGGATTCAAGCCAAAGTATGTTTAGATTCACAAGATTCTGTAACGAGAAATAAACACGACATTGCTTAGAAACCATTAAATTCATAATCATGCATGAGTGGTGATTAAAAGAGAAACTAAACCTAATTAAGCATAAAAAGAGACATGCCAGACTAGCTCTGGCGCAATTTTATGAATGAGCATCAGACTTCCTCTCATACCTCAATAAATTAACAAGTATATCCAAACACATTTGTACCTGAATTCCATCCCAGAGCTTTTTAAGCTTGCTATGAGTCATGTGAAGCTCTATAAGCATCTCAGCACAAAAGGTTGGTGGCAAAGACTCAAGGCAGTATCCATCCCACCGAAGGAACCTCAATTTATCAGAAAGCCACTCAAGACCGTTAGGAAAGTACACATTGCATGTGCTCCCCAAAGATACATTATAGATTTTAAGATATCTTAAGTTTGTCATGCTTCTAAAGGAATCAGATTTTAAGTAAAGATTCCCAACTTCCGTACAATCAAATGTTATACCTTCCACATCTTCAGTTCCCTAACAAACAAAAATTAGATTAATAATTAGGAAAGGTTGTCATACATGCATTGCTTGTTATATTTCATAACCAAAAACATGTGTTTTCATATAGAAGTAATTCCATTTGTCTACATACCTTGTTTTTTTTCAATACATCAGATATTTCTTCAGCTTTCCACAATCGACTTCGTTTTCCGGGGTCTTTAGATTCTTGATTAACAATCTCTCGTCCCATTTCTTGTAACAAGTCTTGCATTTCTATACCATCAACTTCCGACTTGGCATGCCAAATTAGTTTCAGTTGTATGAGAGATTTATCTAGAAGGACTTCTATCCCACTTATTGCAAAGAACTCACAAGCTTCCAATAGATCTGTTACAAAATCTTTACTCTCTCCTCTCAAAAAGCATGCGATGTCTAGAAATATGGCCTTTTGACAGCAATCTAAGCCATCATAACTTAATTTTAACACATTATGAATTTTCATATTGGGAATCTTTTGTAGCTTTTTCAATTCATTTTCCCATTCTTCTTTTCCTCTTGAACTCAGATTAGCACCTAAAACTTTTAAAGCAAGAGGATTGCCTTGGCAATAGGTAATTACACTTTCTAAAAGATCTTCATATCCAAATTTTGGATATTTATCTCCGAAGGCAGTCAAACTGAATAGCTGAAGAGAATCATGTTTGTTCAATTCCTTAACCTCATATATTTCACATTTACTGACCTTACTAAATATGCGTTTATCTCTAGTTGTAATAATGACCCTACTACCCGGTCCCAGCCCATCAATTTTTGGGATAAGATCTTCTATTTGCTCTAAGGTTTCCACGCCATCAAACACAATAAAAACTTTTTTACGTGCAATCCGTGTCACGGAGGAAGGGGCTTCCTTTAACAATGTAGAGAAGCAACGTCCGTGCTTGTTTGATTCATCCATTCCATTAAGGAAGCAACGGCCTTCGAATTTGGAATACAGTTTATTAGATAAAGCCTCAGCAAGGGTGGTCTTTCCTATGCCACCCATGCCCCATATTCCAAGGACTCTAACTTCGTTTGACTCAATATTCAGTATTGACTCAATTTGCTTATAACTGTTCTCTATTCCAACAAGCCCCTTAATTTCATATTGGGGTCTAAAGTTCAGTTTCTGCAAAACATCTTTGACAATTTCCTTGACGAAGTCTGATTCAGTCCTATCATATGAAAGAGGGTAAGAAGGTTTAAAGTCTAACAAATACAATAGAAGAAAAATGTATCTATATGATTAGTATACAAAATTTATACACAATGGTAGTGGCTTCGTAGAGCATGAAAGAAACAAAAATTAGATTTGAGGAAATGAGAAGCCACAGACACAGATGGATAGTACCGATTTGAAAAATTGTGTGATAAGTGTATGCAGGTACAAACATAAGATGACCTAGATAATTTCCAGAAGGACATATAACCTATGGCCAAGCATATCAACTGTCATTGTTCACTTCTACAAATAACTTAGTCCCCATTTACTTTCATTTTCTAAAATTTATGTTAATTTTAAATTGCAAACAAGGAGATGAAAGACTCATGTAGTGAATAATTGTCCAGGAGAGAAGATAAGACGGCAAGTTAGAAAGAATGCATTTTAAAAAAAAATGCATTTTCAAAATTTCTGAAAATTCTCCATCTGTTTATCAAAATTTTAAAAGAAAACTGACAGGAAAATATTGGATCTACACTTTTTTATATTGATTAGTTGAAGTGAAAATGAAAACAAGAAACGTGGGAAGTAAACAGGCCCTTGTTATCACAAAACTTGTGTCATGATTTTAGCATCCTTACCTTGTTGGATTTGAGAATCAAATTTGGCCAACTTAATTAAACAACACCCTATCTTTCACATCCAAAGAAGAATAGATGTGAAGAAGGGGATCAATCCGAAGAAAACTATGGAAACCGAGGGTGTTAAGGAAAAGGAGATGCATGCTAACCAAGGGTGTTAAGGTTTTTAAAAAGATAACATAATTGTGTATTATGTTTGATTAACTTGAACAAACTTAACTGGGAGATGAGGGGATAGCATCATTTCACACACCACCCCATCCTATATTTAATTGACATCCTTCATCTTCTTATATTATCCATAATATATACATAACTAAATTAGAAAACATAACATTAAGAAAGATGGATAGTTCGTTTTATTTACCTATCATTTTGAGAGTCCCAAGTCCAACCAACTAAATTAGCTGCCTCGGCGAGAGCTTCTTTCCATTTATGCAACCTGTCATTCTTGTGCTTCAAATCTCGCTTATGTTTTGCAAAGGCTTGCTCGTAACTCCCAGTCTGGTTCCTCACATCTGATGGATCTATTTTGTAAAAAACAGGTATCACAATTTGTTCCTTATATTTCTTGCATTCTAGAATCTTTTTGAGCTCATTCAAGCACCATTTTGAGGAAGCATAGTTTTCTGAGAAGATGACAATCGATGCATGTGACTCCTCAATGGCATTGATGAGTTCTTGTGGGATCTTATCTCCTTTTTTAAGTTTATTGTTGTCTATAAAGGTTTCAACATTATTTCGGCTCAGAGCATCATAAAGATGGCTTGTGATGTTTTTGCGAGTATCCTCACCTCGAAAGCTGAGAAAAATGTCATATTTTTTCAAAGGGACTACAGAAGAAGAAGGTAAAGAGGATGACTCAAAAGCATTGCCCATTTGCTGCTCAATTTCCAGTGTTGGTTCAAATTGTTCGTAATTTTTCTCAACTCCAACAAGCCCCTTAATTTCATATTGCCATCTAAGATTCAGTTTCTGCAAAACATCTTCGACAATGTTCATAATGAAGTCTGATTCATACCTAGAACATGAAAGAAGAGGAAAAAGGTTTTACAAGTCTAACTAATACAGTAGAAGGAAAATATATCTATATGATTAGTATACAAAATGTATCATCAACTGTCAAACTCAGAAGTTTAGGTATGTAGTTGTGAATTCTCTCTTGAGAGAATTCTCATATTAATACACTTCGATTACAAGTTGTGTGGCTGAGTGTCAGCCCAAATATATGTAACTGCCATATACACACTTACACAATATCTGATTCTCACCCCAAATATCTACAACTGCTATATATACAATTATGCAGTTTAATTGTGAACAAGAAGATAAAAGACTCTACTAGTGAAAAATTGTGCTAGAGAGAAAATAAAATGAAAGCTAGGAAGAATGCATTTTCAAAAACAAGAAAACAATGTATTGACCTTTTCAAAATTTCTGAAAATGTTAGATCTTTTTTCAAAAATTAGTTCAAGAAAAAAGTGAAATGAGAACAGGAAGGAAACATGGGAAGTAAAAGGGCCCTTGTTATCACATAACTTGCGTCATGATTTTAGCATCTTTAATTAAACAACACACTATCAAAAGACTAACAGATGTGAAAGAGAAGGAGATCATTGAGTTTACCTATAATTTTGAGAGTTCCAACCACCTAAACTAGCTGCCTCAGTGAGAGCGTCTTTCCATTTCTGTAGTTTCTGTAACTTGTCATTATCGTTCTTTAAATCTCGCATATGCTTTTCAAAGGTTTTCTTGTAACTTCCAGTCTGCTTCTTCATATGTAATGGATCTATTTTGTAAAAAACAGGTATCACAATCTGTTCCATAAATTTCTTGCATTCTTGAATCTTTTTGAGCTCATTCAAGCACCATTTTGAGGAAGCATAGTTTTCTGAAAAGATGACAATAGATACACGTGACTCCTCAATAGCTTCGATGAATGCTGGCGAGATCTCGTCTCCTTTTTTAAGCTCGTTGTCATCTATAAAGGTTAAAACTATGCTTCGACTCAGAGCAGCATAAAGATGGCTCGTGAATGTACTGCGAGTATCCTCATTATGAAAGCTGAGAAAAACATCATATTTTTTGAAAGACACCACAGAAGATGAAGGTATGGAGCAAGAATCAAAAACACTGCTCATTTGCTGCCCAGCCATTATGAATTCCAAGTCCTGCACTAAGCACAAAGCTACACTCAAAAATAAATTAATATTTAATGTTTAATGTATTGAATAAATAAACAACACTTATGATTTCAAGCTGTTTGTGGTCCTTGGAAAAGCTAACAAGTCAATTTAAACAGGAAAAAACTCAGTAAATAAATAGACATTAAACATGGAGTCTAATCTATATATGAAATTAGACACAAATAGCCTAAGAATGTAAATTAATAATGAAGGTGGTGCAGAAAATTCAGTGTGTAATACTGTAATATAAGGTCAACAGCCTCGGAATTTGATTAAGAATAAACCGTTAATTTAGTCCCTAAACCATCACTCTCTCACGAAATTAGTCCCTAAACTAAAACAGTATATTAAATAGTCCCTAAGCTATATGAAATCTGGCAATTTAGTGCTTAAGGTATATGAAAACCTATGTTGCATAGATATGGGTACGGTACCGGTACGAGAATACGGCAATTTTAAAAAAAAGTAAGGTGCGGGTACTTCAATAAAATCATAAGTTTTGTTATAGAATATAACATAGAAGAGTTAAATTCTTCAACTCACAACAAAAAAATAAATCACATTAGAAGTTTAAAAAGTCGAAATTTAGAGTTGGTTACAAACAACAAAGAAACTCAAACGCACAAATAATATTATATTGTCATATTAACGTATAAAAGGAAGCCACAAATTTCACTCATACAATGATTAACAAAAATGGAGTACCACGACTACCCGTGGGAATAGGTCAGCCAGGTCAGGCTTTAGGCCAGGCTTTGATAGGTTTGAGCCTGACCTACGGATAATTTTGCAAGCCTGAGTTTGGCCTATGGCCTTTAGTAGGCCTATTTTTTTGGTCTGGTCTGACCTATTTAAAAGGCTGGCTTGAAAGCCTATTAACAGGTTTACTTCAAATTAAAGTCATTAAATAGTCCATTTTATTTATTTTTAAAAAGGCCAAATTGGCCTTCAAGCCTATTTCACCGTAAGACTTGTCTATCTCTATAAGGCCTTAAAAGCCTATTTCACTATAAGGTCTTAAAGCCTATTTAAAAAGTCCATTATTTGAGTTTTTTTCTTTATTTTTATGGTTAATATAAATTATATTTTAGTATAAATAAAAAATAAGTTTTAATAATATGCATAAATAGGCCAGCCTATCAGGCTTCGTAGCCTTTTTTGATAGCCTAAGCTTGATCTATTTACTTAAATAGGTTTTTTTTCAAAAGTCTAAGCGTAGCATTGTTTTAAACAGATCAGGCAGTAGGCTGGCCTAGCCTATTCACATCCCTAAGTCTACCGTACGCATACCCGGTATAGGTGCGTACGCACTATGGCTACTTCGCTGTTTTACAAGTACACATGCTTCAGAGATGAAAACCCATCAATTTAATCCCTACCTAGCATCTTCTTATCAAGGAATAATAAATTGAAGAATTTTGTATACTTCAGGGACTAGTTGACAATTACAATATTTACCCAGTTTAGGGACTAAATTGAAGAAACAGCGATAATTTATCAACATGTGAATTTGATAGAGAAAGCTAGGGGGAAAGAGCGAGCATACATACCAGAATAACAATGAATATTTCTTGATTGCAATGTATGTAAGAGCTTCTTCTTGTGATGATGATGATGAAGAAGAAAATGAGGGAACTAAATAGTAAAACATCTCTCTGGCATAGTCAACTGACGACGACGATGCCGTTTAAGACGACTATACTCCTTCGTCACAATCATGTTGAAACTTCAATGTCGGTTCTCCTCACTCTTGGAAGCAAAGGTAAGCCACAAGAAACAAGTATCCACCACCGACTTTAATACTCTCCGTCACAATCATGTTCAAACTATCCACCATTGCTTAACTTTGTTACACACTTAACAACCACTTGTTCGCGTCTCAAAAATTTAGAACACAGAAGATATTATTCGTTCGATTACAACCATTGATATTCATCAAAATCATTCAAGATACTACAGAAAGGTTTGTCACGTGATATTTTAGTGTTACTATATTTTGTTTGATATATCTTGCAGCTGTTTTCCAATTAAAAAGATAAAGAACCTAAGTGGGAAAATAAAAAGATAAAGGATTCAACTCTTACAAATAAATAAGATAAAGGATCTATAATGTAATTTTGCCTTGTTTTTACCATCAAATAAAATCAAATATCGACAATCATAAAGAGAGTAAAAAAGAATATAGAAATGAGAAGAGTTTTGATGAATGAACTCATGTTTGAAAAAATCATCAAAGTGGAAAATGGGAAGAAAAATTGTTCGAAAATTAAGGGAGTTGATACTCGTATGAAAAAAGTTAATCGCTAAAAAAACAAATAGAATTAACAGAGTTTAAACGTATTAAATTATAGAGTAAATTACACTTTTCTTCCCTCAAGGATGCTTGAATTACACTACCCTCCCCTCTTATGTAAAAATATACACTCCCGACTTTAAGCATTGTCGACTGACCCTACAAACAAACATGAGTCTTTTCAACGTGTTTTGTCCTCACTCACACGCTTACCAGGAAACTTCTCAGTAGGTCACCCATCCAAAGACTACTCCAAGTCAAGCACGCTTAACTGTGGAGTTCTTATGGAATGGGCTACCAAAAAGAAGATGCATCTTGTTGATATATGTAGTACCAAACAATTCTTATAAGTCTTCCTTCAGCCATGTAGTCTCATACCTACACTGCCTCAGGATCCCTCTCATTCCGATGTGATTCAGTTCCTCTAGAAGCTGTCGGGAGCCGCTCATTGGCGTGCCTTGTGCACCGGCGATCACTCTCCTGTCCTCGTCAGACGTGGGTGTTACATGCCCACCTAGGGGTGTTCAAAACCGAACCAACCCAATAGAAAAACCGCAAACCGAACCAACCCAAACCGAAACAGTAAAAAACCGCATATGGTTCGGATGTAATCGGATCATTTTCTTACTCAACTGCATGGTTTGGTTTGGTTTGCGGTTTTCATTTTACAACCCGAACCAAGCCAAACCAAACCGCAACATAAGAAAAATATTAATTAAACATATGTCACCTCGACCAATACTCTTATAAACTATGAAAACTTTTATAAAATGACATATTTTTTCTCTTGTTTAGTTCCTTCTTTGCTTTTTATTTCAAAAACGTATTTATGTGATGCTTGTACTTTTAGAGAATGATAAAATCTTAGTATTTTGCATTTCTTATAAAATATGATTACTTTTTTTCCACGTTTTTAACTAGCTCTATGTCGTTGGAAACATTGTAAAATGAAAATTAAATTGTAATGTTTGATGAAATTTAAAACATTGCAAAAATATGTTGTGTTTCGGCTTTTTAACTTAATTTTAATGTTTGAAACAAAAAATTATATAGTCTCAAAAAAACCGCACTAACCGATCCAAACCAAACCGCATTGGTTCGGATTTTGTTTTTAAAGTCAACCGAACCAAACCAAACCGCATGCTTTTTTATCTTGCGGTTCGGATGACTTTTACTCTCAAAACCGAACCAAACCACACCGCGAACACCCCTATGCCCACCAGCTTCCGCTTGGTTCGTCTCTGAACCACATCGTACTGGGAGAGATCTGCTCTGTTACCATTTGTAACTTCCCAAACTGCTTTTAGGATTGCCGACTGACCCTACAAACCAACACGAGTCTTTTCAACATGTTTTGTCCTCACTCGCACGCTTACCGAGAAACTTCCTGGTAGGTCACTCATCCAAAGACTACTCCAAGTCAAGCACGTTTAACTGTGGAGTTCTTATGGAATGAGCTACCAAAAAGAAGAAGCTACTTGTTGATATAGGTAGTACCAAACAATTCTTATAAGTCTTCCTTCAACCATTTAGTCTCATACCTACATGACCTCAGGATCCCTCTCATTCCGATGTGATTCGGTTCCTCTAGAAGCTGTCAGAAGCCGCTCATTGGCGTGCCTTGTGCACCGGCGACTACTCCCCTGCCCTCGTCAGTCGTGGGTGTTACACTCCCCTTCCTTGAAAAGTAACATTTATACTCTCCTCCCTTGTAAGATAATTGAATTACAACACCCTCCCTTAATAATTGAATATGCACTACACTTTATTCTATTTTAACATAAATAAATGTTTTTATGATATATATTAATTTTGAACCACCATTTAAGAAAATTAATTCATTTCTTTATAATTTAAATGCCAGTGATAATTAAATTTAAATATTTTGCTATTGATTTTATAAGTTAGAGTATAAAATTAACTTTTAAATAACCATGCTTTATTGTCTTTAGTAATTTTTCACATATTTTAATTTTATTTTGGGTTATTTCATATTTTATAATAGGGTTTAAAACTACCTGTTAATGAAATTGTGAATAAAAAATAGCGAAAAATATGTATTCAAATTTTTATTATATTAAAATAGACTCACAATACTATTTTTTTTTCGAAGTGTCTTAGATTATTATTTTTTTGCAAGATTATTAGAAATAAAAAAAAATATTGAGGGAGTAAAGTATAGACTTTAACATAAGAGGAGAGATGAATGTAATTCAAGCTTCTCTTAGGGGAGAGGAGTGAAAAGTTTTCTAATATGTTTTGAATAAGAGGGGGAAAGAACTGTATATTTTAACCTAAGAGGGGAGTGAAATGTAATTAAAGCATCTTTAATGGGAGGGAGGGGAGGGGAGCATAATTTACTCTAAATTATAAGGGAGGTGTTTGTCAATTTGATAACAAAATAAGGGAGACTGGTGTTTATTTAAAAAAATATATGGGGTGTTTGTATTATTTAAGAAGACCTTAAGCGAAGTTAGTCTAATTTACCCATGGTTTTTTTAAAGAATAAGTTGTCCATGATAAAACCGTTGAAATAGTTATTACTAAATATTATAAAATGGTAGACTAAAAATATTAAAAATAAAGTTCTGGTAGCCATCACTAAAATTATTATATTTTTTTTTAATTTGTATTTAGTTACCATGACTAACTAAACCCTAGTGGGTAGGGTTCTAAGATGAATCTCTATTTTGTTTGTTGGATTCATTAAATTTAAGTTTTTTTATTCAGTTATTTTCTGAGTCCTGTTTAATTTTATTATACGAAGAGTGAAATGCTTTCACATGACCTAGGACACACCTGAGATAACAGTAAATAATGACTCGAATTAGGGAAGTGAGATACCTAAGATAACGGTAAATAATTACTCGAATTAGGACATATCTAAGATAACGGTGGACAACCACCTGAATTAAGGAAACTGCCATAACTAGGAAAATTGTGAATGAACATTCAAACGTAGCATTGTAATTTTACCCTTTCATTCTTGATAAGCTATATGAAATAGGGCTACCCGTTTGAGAACCTCCAAGATGAAGAGTATGATGATGTACTTCTAAGATTCATAGGTGAGGGAACTCATAACATCTCGTATGATGTTTTCATAACTATTTATGATTATTGTAATGTGCTCAGATATAGTGTCCCTACTAGTTCTTAATTTTTAAAAGGGAATTTATTTTGCCCCCACTATTCTTTATTTAAAGGGGTAAATATTTACATAGAAATTAGCATCATTTTATTCTATGATCACTTTAACATTTATGTTATAAAACCTTATGTTTCGCTATTTATAGTACCCAATGAACACACATTCATAGGGTCTACTAGTGAGTTCAACTCTCTTGGGGTCCATAATCCAAATATATTCCAAACAATCCCAAGTTCAAAAATAAGACAAGTTGAGTTGTCTTTTCTTAAAAGAAAATTAATTAGAATTTTTGTTCTTAGACTTGGGTACTCTATCCAACATAAATTTCAATTTTCGTTATAGAAATTGAACATATCAAACATATTAATTTTATTTTTAAAAATTCACAGTCATCAATAAATACGATAAAATATCATTTTATCATTTCTAGTTTATGTACCATCAAGTTCACACATATCATAATTAATTGAGTTTAAGGATTCAAATTCTCAAAACATTGATTTATATGAACTTTTGGTTCATATATCATGACTGCAAAAAATAAAATTGTCTAATCATATAACTTTGGATTTAAGTCCAAGTTACTCAAGTTTAAAATTAAACACTTGTCCACGTGATAAATTTAATATGTCAAATATTAAAATCACACAACTTATAAAATAAGAGGAGAATTTAATTTTGAAATACCATCAGTGATGTTTCATTTCCAAAAAAATACATAGCACACAAGTCTTTTTTTAAGTCCAAGAAAGCTCAATTCTGAAATCCAGACTTCATGGGAAACACTTAGAATAAGTTTCTCATAATTTCTAGTTCATAAATTTTTTTTTCAATGTTTCACGTTTCATACATATAGCAAGGATCGGTTAAATTGTCCACCTATTACTTGGCACATTCCTGCTATTCAATAAAGTTGCTTTGACTATAACAGAATCGGTCAAGAGCTACTCCAAGATGCGACGGGAAGCAAAAGTGCTTTAGGGACAACAATTAACTCCACGTTTTACAAATAAAAGGGATACATGAATTTCATCGTTTCAGTCAAAAATGTATTTCTATAACTTTTTTATCCTTCTTGTATTTAGGGACAACAAAATCTCAATAAGTCATTTCTTCGGTAGATATGGCAGTCGAAATGTCTTAAAATTGTTGTTTTTGGATTTCCAAACTGTTGTATTTGGATTTCCAAATTCTATTATCTACCGAAGTTGTTACTAGGTTGAGTCACGAACAGGTCGCTCTCTTTAAGACGTTTCGTGGTACTGTCCAAAATTGTGCAATGCAGACTATCAACCACACAACCTCCATGATAAAACAAGTCCAACTACAGCTGTGCGGTTAACTACTGCACTGTAGAAAACCGTTCAAGAAACACACCTTCAATATGATACTAAGACCACTCTTTTAATACTGAAACCACTTTAATATGGTACTGTTATCACTCTATTATGGTGTTGAGACCACTCAAATATGGTGTTACCACCATTCTAATTTTTAACTTCTCCAATTATGATATTATCATCACTCAAATATGGTTTTACACCATTCTAACCTTTAACTTCTTCAAGGGAAGAAAATCTTGAAAAAGAACTATACTCTTAAGATCATTCATAATTCTGAAGGGACATTATTCATAAAAAATGAACTATGATCTTAAAAATATTCTTTATTCTGAAGGGACGTATATTATCGAAGGGCCTATGTTCTTAAGACTATTCTTAATTTCGAAGGGACATTACACCAAAAAGGAATTATGGTGTTAAGAACACTCTTAAACCCAAAGGGACATAAATAAGGAGATGAGGAGAAGAATAGTTCGTCAACACAAGCTGGAGGGTGAAGAGAGAAAGAGTTCTCGACAACTCAATAGAAACTCCGTAGTGTAATTATTGAACTAAGTGAGTTCTCCTTTTATAGGGAGAGTTTGTAACTAATTTGGAGAAACTTAAGAATTAAGTAAACTTAAAAATTAAGCAACCCACATATCAGCTCAAGTAACAAACTAATCGGATAAGTTCAAAAAGAAACAAACTCATAAGATAACTGAAACAAACTAATGAAGAAAAGATAGGAAATTCGGTTAGATTCTCAATCTTATTACAACAAACATAACCTAAAATTATGGGAAGTGATATCCATGAATAAAGAATAATACTAATTATTATTTTCATCATTATCAGGTATTTAAAATTAAATACCATTGTTTAAACACTACTAATGTGTGTGTTCTATTTTATGTGGGACTCCCACACTCTATCTTCTTTTTTTAATTCACACAACAATAGATCAAAATTTAATTACTTGGTGTTTAATCTTCCAACCTTCCAATTTCTTTCCATCTTCACACCAATGTTCCAACATGTCTACACTTATTTTAATACTTCAATAAATTTAGTGTCCTTTCCTACTATGAATAACATTTACTCTCACATTACAAATTTTAAAGCTTAAATTATTTTGAACATGTTTCAGGCAATGGGCTCCAAAGAGGGTAGTGCACCAAAGAAGCCAAGACATCAGCTGGTATATTAAGGGTACAACCACCACATTCAAAGGGAAAAATAGCCAAGACTGTTTCAGGAAATTATAAAGAACAAAAATCTTGTCTAGAAAGGAATTCTCCTTTAAGTCCATCGAGACCTATAGACAAATAGATGATGTGTTTGAACAATGAAAGTGGTCCATCCTATTTGACCCTCCTAAGAAGATAAACTATGATTTGATTAGGGATTTTTATGCTAATGCATATCCAACCGATGATGAACCCTTTAACTTTACTTAAATGGTGAGAGGTCGAGATATTAAATTTGATCGAGAAGCTATTAATGCCATCAATGTAAACCTTTTTGTTACCCTAATGATAACCTCTGTGCATCCTCAAAACAAGCTACTAGAGGGAAGTGGGACTTAGATGCTGTGTCCCAATCCATTTAAGTCTTTCCTGCATTTAGCTAATTGATTGATCAGGATAGGAACTTAAGTTTTATTTAACTGGCCTAGTGCAGTTTCCACTAATTGTGAGATTTTCCAATATGGTGTCTGAGATACCCTCTCACATTCTGCACAATTTCTCTTGTTTTTTCGTCTACCTGACCATGCATTTTTTGGAAGCCTTCTTCATACTTTAGCTATCATCAACTTAATTGTGAACGATTTGACATTCTTACAAAGATCACCTTGAAACCCTATATTTTGTTATATGGTTGTAAACACATCACACTATGTTCAAAACACAAAGGGTTAATCTATCACAAATGGTTGTAAAACACAGTTCATATGTCACATTCCCTTAGTACCAGATATCGTACTCACGGTTCATCAGAGTATGGAACATAGCTTACAATAATCTAAGTTATTCTTAGCAACCGCACAAGGTGTGCCCCGCACAAGGTGTGCTAGAGAGAAGCAAAGAGAAAAATCAAGTTGCATGAGAAACAGGTAAGGAACATCTGAATGAAAATAAAAAGAAACATTACAAGAAACTCAATGGGTTAGTCCACCACGAATGATAGTCAAAAGCCAGATTTTTGTGTTTCGTTTTTGTGTTTCGCTTTCAACCAACCAAAAGATTGAGCCTTGTTGTTGTCAAGCAAGTGGTGAATAATAGTTCTAGAATTCTTGAAGATTCTTGCATTTCTTTCTTTCCATAAAACCCAAGCTGAAGAAAACCAAACTAAACCAAACCTCTAAAGGAACCAAACTAGGATAAATGGTGTAACCAAAACAAAGCCTAACCAATCGTACACAACAAGCCAAATTTGACGGAAAAAATCGCAATGAAGAAATAGATGGGCGGCGTCCTCTAGATTACCACATCCCCACACATATTTGAGAAGTATCTGGAAGCACACTCTCTTTACCGAATTGTCGTTTGTTGGAAGACGGTTGAGAAGGAGATGCCACACAAAAATATTAAGTTTGGGACATCTTTATGCCAAAAAACATGGAAGTCATCTTCATTGATATGTTGGGAAGAAGTTTGTTGAAGAAAATTATAAGCATTGATGGCAGTGTAAGATTTTGTAATGTGGACATTCCACTGCCACCTGCCTGTAACATCATCCTGCAAAATAATAAAATTCAAACAAGCACTACACTCCCTCAACTGCTCCTCCTCCCACGCTCATAAAGGCCTGCACCACTTCCAAGTCTCTCCATTCTCACCCCACCCTAAGCGCTCCATCTCAGCCACCGTAGCCATCTTGTTACCAGAAAGCTCAAAAATGCGACTGAACATAACTTTCAAAGCCACATCCTCCATCCACGGATCCCACCAAAATAAAAAGGAATTACCATCATCCACCTCGCACACACAATTATTGTCAATCTAATTTCCTGCAGTTGCACCAACATCACGACCATTACTTACTAAATTACGCCACCACACCGAACCCCTCCCACCGTCAGCATGAACAAAAATGCTACCCTCCCCAAACCTTGCTGCCAACACTCTAAACCACAAACTACCTCCACCGCCATTTACCTAACAATTCCACATTGAATTCCCTTAGCCTTCTAACCATCAGACCTCCATTTTCCTTATTAGAACAAACAATGTCCCATTTAATTCAAGATATTTTCCTAACTTCCTCACTCCCTCCCCATAAAAAAACAATTAAAAATAGATTCGGTAGAAGAAATCATACATGCAGGAGCCTTGAAGAAGGAAAGAAAATAGACCGATAGAGAGGACAAGACAGAATTCAGAAGAACCAATCGGCCACCTAAAGATAAGTTCCGACTCTTCGAACGCAACAATCTAGATTTTATACGGTCAAGGAGCAGTTGCCAAAAATTCAACTTACGGGAATCTCCGCCAATAAGATTACCTATATTTGTTATATGTGCTATTTGTATTAAAAGATGGGGGTAATTTTGGAAGGAGAAAGAGTCGGCCCAAAAGAGCTAAAAGAGGCTATTTTCTTTATATACAATATAGATGTTTTATATTCCATGAGCAACTAAACTTCTTCTGATTAGGATTCTAAGATGAATCTATATTTGTTGGAACTAATTAATGCACCTTCTTTATTCAATTATGATTTAAGTTCTTTTTTTTTTGTTCCAACTGTTGTAATCCTTTTGGACCTCTAGGCACAAATAAGACCTAGCTTTATCTACTGCAGAACTTAGGCAGAAATACGTACCTAGGGCTATCTTATATGATCTTAGGTTTTAATAAAAAGAAGACTTATCTTGCCCTCATCTAAACAAGAACTATAATTGAAAATTGCTTTTTATCTTAATCTGACAATTTAGAGTTTACAAGTATGATGCTAGATTTATGATTCATAGTTAGAGAATTTACTTAGTACCACTCTAGTTAAGCATAGTTACAAATAACTAATTCTACAAATCAATCACAGTTTCATAATCATCACATCGTTTATCAAACACTTGAATCATAATTGATATTGAATATTGCATTAATGCGACAAAGAAGACAGGGAGGATTCGAAGAATCTTAATCATCGTCTAACCTCTGAAACAAACTATTTATTTTTCTGCAAACTATTGAGCACACAATTTAAAAATACAACCCCTTCAATTGCTTTCTTAGTTTAAAGAGACATATTGAATTGCATAGTTGATAATTTACTTTTATTACTTGTTACGGTTTGATGTACTTACCAAATTTGCTATTAGTTTATGCAACTGTTTTTTTTCATAATTCATCTCAATTATTTCTCTTCTTGAATTTGTCCCTTGTCTATAATGAAAGGCTAAAAGAGAAATAATAAAATATTATTAAAATATAATCAAAAAAAATTAATAAACTTTGATCCTCATCAAGTTTTTATATCAAATGTGTTATAAATTTTAACTGACCAACTCAATGATCCTAAGTGGTAAAGAATATCCTTTGATGCATCACAGAGACATTTAACAAAAAAAAAAAAATCAATTTTAATTGCTCCTCAAAATTGACATGAAAACCATCTATGTAATTGTAGTTAACAAACCATACAACTTTTACTTATACAGTTGTCAAAAAGCATTTCAATTTATTACATCGAGAGGATGAAAAATATGGTTAAATTTGTTTATGCCTTGATAATGTTTCTTTTTCCAATTCTTTGTGATTCCGCTTACCGTTGGGGTAAGTCATATCTTCAAACCATTTTCAATTTTTCTTTTATTCCACATACACACTCTTTGATAAACTATTACTAACAGTCTTATATTGTTATTTTTCTTATAAAAAAAGTCTTAAATTGTTATTTGACATCACAGTGATTTGCAAAGTAAATTCTGATTGTCCAAAACATTCATGTATGAAACCGACAAAACCGAAGTGTGTCGATTCATGGTGTATGTGCAACGGTAAGATATATATAATTAAAATGAAAAATATTTATATGTTATAATTACGGAATACTATTTTTATTTGTATTAAATTTTTCTCACAATTTCATTTAGGTGAGAGTCAGGATAGAAATATGTCGGTTCATTCGTTAGCACCTACGTCTCGACCTGTTTAAAGTCCGACTCGGAATAACTCGTTTAGTAAATACGTTAAACTCATTTTTTTTTAATTCATTAATTTAAAAAGTCAGGCTAAGACTTATAGAAAAGTTTTTTTTTTTGAAGGAGACTTATAGAAAGTTTAATAGGCTTACCAGACCGGTTCGTTCTTATATGTGAAATTACATAGACTTAAAAGGGAAACAATTTATTCTTCTTCATCTTCTTTTTTTCCTCCTTCTTTTTCTTTCTTTCTTTATTTATTTTCATTGCCTTAGGTACGGTAGAGCCCCTCAAAACTATGTATTTTTCTTCTGGTTATTTATATTATGCTTTTGGCTTATAAAAAATTAAAATACTTTCAAAAACTATAAATTAAACCGTAGAATTTTAAATCATAATATTAGGTTCCTTTCTTTTATTTTATATTTTAAATATTATACCATATATAATTTGTATGATTATATATATATATATATATATATATATATATATTATATATTGTAACTATAAGTGTTTTTATACTTATACTTGTAATGGAAAATTGATATAGTTTTTGTCTATAGATGAAAAGGCATTCGTCGGTGAGGGGTGGCGGGGGTGGCTCTGAGGATGGGCGGGAAGGGCGGAAGTGAGTTCTCTAATAAGTTTGAATTCATTAGATATGGGTTGTTATGAGAATTGTGTGTAAGAAGTATTAGATTAAGAATGAGAAGTCATGTCATTGTGGAAAAGAACTCACCTCTTCGTTTGTTATTTATGTTGTAATTGAATATATTATGAACTCTTACTAAGTTGTTAACGTTCCATTGCATGGACTGAAAATTTGATTAGAGTAGACGAGTTGCTATATACATTAGAATTATAGTTATTGGTAGTAATCATGCAATACTTAGCTTAATCTATGAGTAACTGAATTTGGATGATAATTGGATAGGCTGTTAGTTTCCCTAAATTTTGCTAACGGTTTGAAATTGGTGTTTTTTTAATAACATAAATAAATTTTTATTGGGAAGTAGCCCAATTTTCCATTCCCTTGCCTTTATTTTATGCAATTCAGAGTTTTTCCATGTTTGATATTAATTGGAAACTAAATTTTTTAGAGAGGGTGATGGTTCAGTGAAATTGGGAACATAATTTTTTAAACATTTAGTATCCTAGATCTTCCAAGCTAATTCTCCAAATTCTCATAGTTTAAACTTTCACCCTTAATCACACAAATTTTCAGTAAAGTTTATCTATTTTTGCAACAATAAGGTATGTTTTCATTGAAAAAAAATTAGTATCTTGTCATTAACAACAATTTGACCTAATTAGAACTATGAAATGAAGTTTGTTTATATGCATTGAGTTCAAACATGCATAACAAAATTAATCTTTCTATCACCATATCTAATTTGTGGAAAGTTTTTGAAATCAACTTGTAAATAATTAGTGTTCACATGCATGCATTGTCCAATAATATTTTGTGATTTGAAGTAGTTTGATGCATGATAGAACAAGTAGAAGGAGATTTGTTACCTTAATGATAACCTGTGTGCATAATCAAAACAAGCTACTAGAGGGAATTGGGACTTAGAAGTTGTGTCCCAATCCATTTAAGTATTTCCTGCATTTAGCTAATTGATTGATCAGGATAGGAACTTAAGTTTTATTTAACTGGGCTAGTACAATTTCCACTAACTGTGAGATTTTTCAATATGGTGTCTGAGATACCCTCTCAGATTCCGCACAATTTCTCTTCTTTTTTTGTCTACCTGACCATATATGTTTTGGAAAGCTTCTTCAGACTTTAGCTATAATCAGCTTAATTGTGAACAATTTGACAATCTTACAAGGACCACCTTGAAACCCTATATTTTGTTATATGGTTGTAAACACATCACACTATGTTCAAAACACAAAGGGTTAATCTATCACAAACGGTTGTAAAACACAGTTCATATATGTCACATTCCCTTAGTACTAGATGTCGTACTCACGGTTCATCAGAATATGGGACAGAGCTTACAATAATCTAAGTTATTGGTAGGATACATTATTCCCATGATGATGGATTAGTCCAGTCCTAGTGACTGTGAGATTTTCCAACACAGAGGAGATCTATCATATGCTTAAGGTTATCATATAACAAATTAACAAGTAACAAAATAGAGGTTATCATAAGCTAAAGACCTTAAAACCCTATAACAGAATGAACAATTGGAGCTATCATATTTTGGGGACACAACTTCTAATCTCAAATTTTTGTTTAATTTTATTCTTCAATTTTCTAGTGCATATGAGATTGTTTCTGATCTCATTATGAAGTACTTCTGATCATTTTGAAGTCCTTCTTAGCACTTGGTGTTGTTAAGATACATGTTGCTTGGATATATGTGCATCTATAATATCATGTTCTAAAGAACACTCAAAGAAACTAAATAAAACTGGATTAGTAAGTCTTGTAACACCCTAAACCCTTAAGGCGATAAATCACACAAATAATACAAACATGCAAAGGATTTAGATGCTACTTCTTCTATAAGTTCAAAAATGCATAATTAATTTTTCAAAACATCACAGTAGAATAATCATCTTAACAGTTCACAAATAATAAAATAATTCTCCAAGTAGCCATGTCAACATACTACACATATCATCATCAATACATAGTATAAAAAATCCTCAATAGTCATAATAAAGGTAAACACCAAAGACCGACACCTAATAAGAGCCCTAAAGACTAAGACGTCAAAATCAGTAGACGAGGTAGCTCAAAAGCTAACCACCAGCAACTCACAGCAATCAAGCAACTAATCATGCAAATCACCTACGTCATTTAAACAAATGACGTGGTGGTCAACCGAACGACCACTTGAGGTTAGTCCACAATTCATAATCAAGTATAATCAAACATAAACATTCAAGGATTTCATGCATATCACATATACATGCTCAACATTCCTAGAATATTAATTCCACCTAGATACTATCTTTCCCCTATCATATCAACATATTCATTCTTAATCAACATTATCATCAAAACCTTATCACCTAACAACACCAATCAATATAAGAATTTCTCACCTCAATCCTTATTTAGCCTAATGATCAAACTACATCAATCTCATCATTTAGGAATTTTACATATAGTACATACTTTCCAAATACATACAAATCATATAATTCACACCAACCATATATGTCACCTGAACCCTTGCCTAATCAACTTAACAACCACACTTATTCATTTCAAAAGCTAAGGCAAAGAAGTCATCGACACCAAAGAAATCACCAAATCATATACATGTAATTCACACTTATTACTATCACGCCCTATTTCTATTAAAGCGATAATACACGCGAATAATAAAAATATTCAAGAAATAGACGCTACGTCTTCGCATCAATATTCAAACAACATGCATATATAAAATTCATCAACAGTCGCAGCGGATATATGACATACATCTCTAAAATATACATGTCATAAGATCAATATACATCATCATATAAAATCTCCAAATCCCGACAAATGGGCAAAAGCTCCATAACATAAATAAATCCAGAATATAATAAAGATTGACACCTAATCTAAGACTTCAAAGACCGATAATGGAGATAGCTCCCGCTATTCAAGTACTCACCAAGCAAAACTACTCCTGCACTCCGTCTACCCATTTATACAAACAGGTAGGTGGTTAAAACCACATGGGGTTAGCTTCACATCAATCATAATCAACATAAAAAGTGCAGAATATATATACACACATATAAAAATCTCACCTCATTACTATTACCAAAATGATTATCATCAAATATATTCACCAAGTGTATAAGCTCAAGCGAGTAAGACACGCAATTAGAGCCTAGTCCAAATATTCACAATCATCAACAAAATCCACCAATGTACATATACACCAATCCACATAATCACAACATTCACCAAATTTCCCCAATGCACCAATTCACCAAGTCACATATTCAATTATGACACGACTCATCAACTATTCAAATGCATGCAATGTTCTAGACTTTTCTAGATGCATGCGGTATCAAATCACCTCAAGGTCGTCACCTTTGATGCAACAAAAACATCGTATGTAAGATTTCACATCCGTCTTACATTTTGGATATAAACATCTGTCACCATCAGTCATGTATCCATGAACATATGACTTGACACAATGCATATGTTCACACAAACAATTCACCACATCACCACCAATCATTTAACATATATGTATTCACCAACAATTCACCATCACTTGACATATATGAAATCACCAACAACATTCACAATTCAATTAACATATATGTATTCACCAACAACATCTCAATCAATCAACATATATGCATTCACTAACATCAACTTCTTCACATAGTTCAACACTAACATACAACTTCTCATGATCCAAGTAAAGAAGAAAATACATCATATTAAGATAAATATCATTTTCAACACCTAGCAATCATTCATACATCTTTATGTAATCATACAAAGCTATCCACAAAAGATTTGCAAGGTTAATCGGCCTTAAAGACTATTTTCGACAAAGTTCGTCTCTCATTTTACAACTTTAAAATAATTGAAACAAATAAATCAAAACCAACTAAACAAGGTCTAATGCCTCAACTATGTATACACTTAGATCACATATGAGTGCAGTAGAGTATACATGTGTGTTTCATCGGCCAACTTCGACAAAATCATCAAAATCACAAGTTCTTCTCTCTTTATCACTTTTCCAAAAGAATTCCATTTTCAAAGAAAAACAAGTTAAAACTCAATGAGACCAATCACAACCATTTTTTGAAATCATATAATCAGTATACAACCTTAACCCTACTCCATTTCCTTGAGAAAAACAAGTTTCGGAAAAATCGACGTTCTTGGACAATTTTCAAAAGTTAAGTTCAAAATCAAGTCCAATCCCATCTATGAGATGTTCCAGTAGGTTTAAGAGCATAAACAGTAATCAAACAAGTTGAAAGAAGTGTTTTACAAAGCTCGGGTTGGTCCCCGAAAGCCCGGAACGAAAATCACAAGGTGCTGAAACTGGGCTTGTACGCTTAACCGTCCACCTGTACGCTTAAGCGTGCAGGCTCCAGTAGCTAACAGTGGATGTATGCTTGGAGCACGCTTGGGAGCACGCTTACGCGCACAGTCATCAGTTCTGCACGAAAACTCTCGGGTTCTTCCCCCTTTTTCACCCAAAATCCCCAATTTTGATCTTTGAGCATGTTCGGTTAGATGCGACTACATTCAACAAAGAGGTGTTTGGTGACATTCATAAAAGGAAGGGTACGCTTGCAGAGAAATTAAAGCAGGTGCAACACAAGTTAGAAACGGTTGATTCAAACCGCCTCAACATGACTGAGGCATCACTCCAAAAAAAGTATAATGATGTTTTGAAACAGGAAGAGATCATTTGGTACCAAATGTCGAGGGAGAATTGGGTGAAATTGGGAGACCATAACACGAGTTTTTTCCACACTCAGACACTAGTGAGGAGAAAGCGAAATAAGATCCAAGGTCTCTTTCTTGAAAATGGTAAATGGAGTACAGATGATGTTATCCTCCAAGCAGAAGCCATAAATTACTTTAAACAGTTATTAGAGGTAGATCCCTCCACTACTCCAAGTACTATATTGGTTAATGATATCCCTCGTTTAAGTGAACAATGCAGAGATTCTCTTACAACACCGGTCCTTAAGGAAGAGGTGAGGAGAGCCATGTTTAGTATGAAGTCATATAAAGCGCCTGGCCCTGATGACTTGCAACCCATATTTTTTAAACATTTTTGGGAAAGAAATGGTGACGACATATGGCATCTTGTGCATACGGCTTTCAATATGGGTACTATTAATGTTTCAATTGCAAAGACATTAATTGTCCTAATTCCCAAGGAGAGTAATCCCCAACCGTTAAAGAATTTTAGACCCATCAGTCTTTGTAATGTCATTTTTAAGGTAATCACAAAAGTTTTGGTTAGTCACTTGAGACCGTTTCTTGTAGACCTGATAAGCCCTCTTCAAAGTAGCTTCAACCCCGGTCGAGGTACTACTGATAATGTCATCCTGGCCCAGGAGGTTGTTCATTTCATACATCATTCTCGTGCAAAAAAGGGCACTATTGCGTTCAAAATTGATCTTGAAAAGGCATATGATAGGCTTAATTGGGACTTCTTGGAACTCACTCTCCATGATTTTGGTTTCCCCTCGGCGACTATATCTCTCATCATGAGTTGTGTCCAATCTAGCAATTTGAGTGTTCTTTGGAATGGTGCCAAAACAGATCATTTTATTCCATCTAGAGGTCTACGTCAAGGCGATCCTTTATCCCCTTACTTGTTTGTTCTTTGTATGGAGAAACTATCTCCTAGTATTCAACAGAAAGTCCTTAGTGGAATATGGAAACCTATACAGGTATCTAAGGGCGGCCCACAATTATCCCATATTCTTTTTGCTGATGATGTTATGTTGTTTTGTAAAGCGAGTACTGAACAAGTCAAAGTTGAAGGTGAGAAAAACCACAGGAAGGGGGGGTTGAATTGTGTTTTTGGAAACTTCTTCTTTTACGTTCTAGATAACTGTCCTCAGGTTCAGAGTCTGAAGTAGTTCAGAGTCTGAGTGAGTTCAGAGTCTATGTGCAGCGGATAAAGT
>Ga0228710_1002267_pt1 | contig 30151 bp, 17 predicted proteins | sample MedpolnodulmetaG_FD_177995 | JGI IMG/M metagenome (GOLD analysis project Ga0228710, IMG submission 177995) | Root nodule microbial communities from Medicago polymorpha collected in Santa Monica, California, United States - pink nodules | ecosystem: Host-associated > Plants > Roots > Nodule...
AATGGGTGAAAATTATCAGCCACGTGAAATAAATAGATAGGGCGAAAAACAAATACCAAACCTCCTAATCGAGTTAATCAAATAACCAAAACATTTCCAAGTTTCTAAATAGATATGTTCAGCATACAAAACAAGGTGCACAGTTAAGATTAAGTGAATTAAGATCAGCCAATAACCTGATTGAACCCTGCTCTAAAGGCTTCCAGTTGGCGCGTTATTCCAGTCTTGACAGTGGCATCAACAACCATGGATATATAATCCTCTAGATTATTGAGGTCAACCTGAAATTTTGACAGCAAGTTCAAAGCAATTTTCATTTATTTTCACAATAAGAAAAGTATAAGGGGAAAATTAAAGATAGTGGAAACATACAATTTCATCCCCAGGTTTCAAGGTATACTCTGGATAACCAGGAAGGGTAAAATCCAAACAGAGATCTGCAATTGGAGCTCCACGATAATGCAAATTTGATACTGTACCAGTATTACCACCACCAATAGATTCAACATTATGTTTCCGACAAACAAGGGCATTCAACTCTTGCAAAGTTTTCCCAAGTTCAGCATCAATGTAAAGAATGTCGTGCAAATCAAGATCCTACAAAAAATCAAGGTTAAATATTGACCAAAATAAAATCAGTTTTAAGCTCAACAATATGCATGAAATTAGATAAATATCGACATTTTGTAACAACTTACTTGACCAAGAACAAGTTTATAAAATGCTACAGATAATGGCAAATCTAATAGACGTCCATCCTGAAGTGCTTTAGCAACTACGCGGCCTAAAAGCCGGAAATATTCAATCACTTTAAAAAGCTGGCTACCCTCTGATGCATCAGCATTTGCAGGCCAGGGACGAGGAAACAACCCAAGAGGAGCTTGAACAAGTTCTCCATCTCTAGCAATATTGCCTTCACTGCTTTTCTTTTTCTTTTCATCTCCATCAATTTCCATGTGATCAGAACCTGATCTCCACATTTGAAGTGCAACTTTTTGTAAGTCGTGACTTAGAAGTGTATAGAACTCAAGGGTGGGACCAAGGCCAGTGCCAACTTCCCCGAAATATTCTACTTCAAGAACAGCCTTTTGGCTAGAATACAATTCCATCACTTTAGCAGCGGAATCCAAAATGCGGTTTCGAGAGACACGAACCTTTTGGCGCTGCAGCCTTCCAACCCTAACCTCTCTTTCATTTGTTGATCCATGCCCATCAGCACCCTGCTGCTGCTGGAGTCGATACAGCGCACGAGATAACCCAAAGGCAGTTGAATAGAAGTATTGTCTTCGGATCTCAAATGGAAACAAAAAAGGACACGCTTTAGTTAACTGGTAACACCATGAGGGTAGACTCCCACTGCATAGGGCAAGGGCATCTTGTATCTGCCTAGCTAATTTTGGAGTAAGCTTGCTGCTTATAAATTCTTCCGGAGGAACCTTAGAACCTGTGGCAACAACTAGCTCATCTAAATCCAAAAGTTTACCCTCGGCAAAGCCATCAGTAGCCACTTGGACCCTCAAACGAGGTGCAAGCTGGTTCAAACCCTCGAGTACACGGAGTAGAGCCAATATATCGTACGTGGGATTAGATTTCTCCAGCTCACAAGGCAATTCTCCTTGCAAGATACTATCTACTACAGATGTCTGATGTAGCTTGACTTCAGAACTGGAATTTGATGCAGACCCAGATTTACTAGATTTTGAAGTGTTAGAACTTGGGCCTCCTGGGGAAGCCCTATCTGTTTGGCCATCTGCCTTCTGATAAGTGATTGTGAAAATGTCACCCCACATCCTGCTTCCATCATTCGACACAAAGTCACTGCCAGCAAATCTCTCATCATCATCGTCATCTTGTACAAGCTGTCTTTGAACTGCTTGATAAATAGTCAACTGTCTGTTCAATTGTTTCCCACCAGCGGTGAATATTAACTTTGGAGGATCATTAGAACTACCAAACAATGGACGCCCGTGCCGGTCTCTTCCCCCTCTGATTCCTCTGCTATTGGCAGATCCAAGTCCAGCCATGGCAGCAGCAGCAAACGACATTGCACCTCGTGAGCTAGAAGAATAGCCACTCCTAAAATCTGCGGGGTCTGATCCCCTGACTGAACCAACTTTGCTGCTAGAACCAGAAGCTGCATTAGTCTGGCCATCATTGGTTGCAGGAGTAGCAGTACTCTCCTCAGCTGAGTCGCCCAATTTCACATCATGTACTTTCTCAGGTAAGCAAACAGGAAGGGAGTCGTCCCTCAGCATCTGCAATATAAAAATCAATGTAAGGAAAAATTTCTTAGAGTAGATGCAAATGAACTTAATGATGATGATGCAAATATCCTACAATTTGTAGTAAAAAACAATTTCTTAGAGTAGATGCAAATGAACTTAATGATGATGATGCAAATATCCTACAATTTGTAGTAAAAAACAATAATAGCATGTCTGTTTGATATAATTGAAAACAAAGAAGATAAACAACAGCAGTAGTTATCCTGGTGATTGGAAAATAAAGATGTATTCAAAATTTAACATGTCAAAAGATAAAAAATGTAAAAGATAAATGATGTCAGATAAGCAAACACAGGTTCATTATGAATGTTTGTATTTTCTACGGATAACTAAAAAAATATATGCCAAAGAATACACTAGATTACATACGTCGTCATGGTCATCATCTTCATCATCAGAAATATCATCGTCATCTTCGATCACCAAAGCCTCATCAATTTCAACAGGAGATATATCTAAATCTTCATCCTAAACACAACAGTGGAAAATGTTGTCAACAGAGAAAAACCAGATAAAAGCTACAACTAGAACTACAATAAATTGGGAGAAATTAATTAAGCTAAGTTGATTCAAAGCACAGAACGGAAAATCTGCTTAACGTACAAAAGCCCTAAGGACCGCATTTTGAGTATGTCGGAACAAATTTTCTACTCAACAGATCCCACCAACAGTTTAATAAACAAGAATATGGCTACATAACAATTACCATGCATGTAAAATTGAAATCTAGAGTGATAGTGAGTGAGTGAGTGAGTGAGAGGAGGGGGGATAACTTAGGGTTTGTTTGGATTGAGGGTTTAGGAGGGGAAGAAAGGGCTTACTTTTCTTTTTTAAATTACGGATAATATAAAATGTTGTTTTTAAAATAAATTAAAAGTGTGATTGAAGTATCATTTATATAATATTATTTCAATTTTTTAAAATACATATTAGAGTGTCCGTAATTTTTAAATGATATACTTAGAAGGGCACTCTGGTAGAGTTTTAGGTGTGAATACAGCCTGAATAAATAATTATAAATATTTCAACAATGTACCTAACACATACAACATCTAGTGTGCCCAAAGCTACAGATATTATATATCCTCAAGAGGTTTCAGGACACTTTATAAGCTAGCCAAGCAAAATATAATAACGCGTCTTTTAGGAGTTAATTTGGCACTATTAAGTACTCTCCATAAAAGTAAACTTCAATACAGCTGTTTAGGGGAAGGAAAAAAATCATGGCAACATGAGTCTCTAGGATATTAAAGCATACCTCAGATGTAGAATCCCCATTTGCAGGCTTCATTTGAACATCTTTATCAAGAGCTGCTCTTCTGCGTGAAGCATTCCTGGTTTGAGGTCCTCTTGCCTCCTCTTGGGCAGGCTTTAATACAGCTTTCCCCTTACCTTTAGATGAGCTCGAGGTTTTGTCTTGAGTTGATTCTTTTTTGGAAGTGTCCCCTACACTAGCAGCTGATCTGGATCTCGTAGAATGCCGACGGGTAGTGGACGGAGTAGAGGTAGAAGGAGGTGGAACACCAGCACCAACAGGACTTGTCCCAGATTCAGAATTCCCGGCAGGTGCAGTGGACTTCTGAACAGATTCACTTCGTTGGATACGAGGCCAAAGAAATTCCTCAATGGCTGCTAAACTAGCTAATGGATCAATCAATACAACATTATTTGAATAATCCTTAAGTGACTTCTCTCCCTGGGCTCGACAAAGACGCAATTTGAAGGGATGCGATAATGCGCTTAGTCCAGAGGAAAGGCGTGCACTTCCACTGGATGACCTAGGTGATTGACTCAGCAAAACAGGGAAACGCTCCATGGAGGACAAAGCATTTTGAAGCTTTTGAACCAAGACAGTCATAGGAGCTGCATCCCTATTGTCAATAGCGGTAGGCAGTGCAACAGTAATAAATAATTTAAACCTTGTAAGTGCTTGTTTGCGAAGCTTAGGCAGGTGGGTTTCTGAGGGTCTATCTTTAGAGAAATACCCACAAGAAAAATAATTTAGCAAAGCTGCAACAACACCGCTACCAATAAATTCAAAAGTGGATACACCATCTCCTTTGCCAAGTTCCTTTAGCATTTCGGATATGACCCCGATTAAACCCTCCTCCAGACCAAGTCCAGAAGTTTTAGATTTCCCTTTACCATTAGCCCTTTGGTCATCAACACCACCATTTAACTTCATACAAAGATTTTTCAGATGCAAAAGATCATCAGTAACACCCACTTCAACAGCCCCAGGTTCCGAAGGAAAGTACTGATCCTTGAAAGTTTTTGCAGCTGCGCTAACAGATAACCGGATACTAGAACCTGCTGTTGGAATATTCGCAGAACTTGGAGGTGAACCGACATTTACTGAAACAGGACTCTTCAAATCATCTCCGTCAGGATTGGAGTTGCCAGAGCGTCGCCGATTACGCCTAGGGCGGGATGATGCTCCAGGCATAGAATCAGTATCCTTCTCTGCTGAAGATGCTTGTGTAGAGACATTGGTTGAATTTCCAGGCAAAATAAGTTGGTCCACTGCATGGACGACACCTTCTCTGATAAACATCTTAGAGAATGTCTCGGGCAGCTTTTCCATAAGAATTTCAGCAATTTGCAAGGCAGGAGTCAATACATGTGAATCTTTTGATGCCAAGACTCCAGCTAAGAAACTATATGATCAAAGCAGCAATGCATAAAATTTTTAAACCAGTGAAACATTGATGATAATAATAATAATATGAGGCAATATTAACCCAGGGGTCAGATTTTAAGATACCTTGATATATTTGTCACGCTTAACAAAGACTGGATCATCTCCGATGGGCTGAAATACATCAACTTTCCAATGACCGAAAGACATTTGTGACGAACAGGTATGTTGACACTCGAACCATATATCTGTTTCAAACGCACGCCACCATTATCAGTTATCGAATAGCCACATGAAGAAGCAAAAGAGCAATTTAACAAAAAGCCACCAACTTAAAATTTGACAAATGTATGAAGCAAAACTTATTCATCATGTAATCAATACAATAAATGTCGACCTGTATTAAAACGGGGAGGAGATCCATCCCAAATTGCCCAAGTAGCTCAGGTTGCTCATTTAATAGCTTCTCACGAGCCAATATCTCAGGAACATTTCCATTTGTGTCTTCCTGTTGCACAGAACTGCCAGCAGGAGACTTTTTTACAACAGGCCCCTTCACAAAATTGGTGCTGACAGGGAGCGAAATAGTTCCTTGCGGCAATGGAGGGAGAAGCTCATTTGTCAGGTTTACAATCTCAAATATCTGTGTATTAGAGAACATAGAATTAGAATAATTCCATCTCTTAACAATGCTAAGAGAACTGAAAACAACAAGAATCTAAACAGTGAATTAAAGGTGAAAATGTGTCATATGAATCACATAAAGAGGAAAAACTACACATGAATAATACAGAGAATAATTCAGAAGTACACTATACCTGCTCCGGCGGCCTACTTAATGCAGGAGAAACAGAATCATTAGAAGAATCTCCAGAACCAGAGAGAATATCTTTAAGAATACGGCTAATTCCGAGAAGAAGCAGAGTTTTAGAACCAAGAGGAGACCCGCTTGCACAAGTTGAAAGAAGTCGGATTAAACCCTGCATATGCCTTGAAGTCAAGAACCAACAACGATAGGACAACGCATTGGACCTAAAGGAAGAAAAAATTCACTTACTGTATATGTTGGTGTGCTGAGAGAAGCCTGTCCACCTCCAGAACTGCTGTTAGAGATGAGTGAGGCAGCTTGTGTTACCAGTCCATGATTGCATAATTCATCTAACTTGTCCGAAGATGATGCAAATGCTTCAGCTATTCGAGTCAAACAAACAGAAGCATGCTCCAGGACCTACAAAAATTAAAATTGCATATAACGAATATATAACTAAATTTATAATATGGATTACGGGGATCAAAATTTTCCTCGGATCAAACAAAACTTTCTATATGGATGTAAAAGGGAAAACTGCAGTTTATATTACATAAAAAGTCTGATAATAACAAAACATAAGCTTACCTTGGCATCATGGTACTGAAGGAGGTTAGTCAGAAGAGGAACAGCTTCCATCACAAAATCAGATGCATCTGAAGGAAGCTTCTTACACATATTAGCAGCAGTAGACAATGCAACACGCTGAAACATACAATTAATGTCAATATATGCTTCCTAACTAAACTGCCTATCACCAAATGAGTTGTGACTATCTATAACATATCATAACATCATCTAATTGTAGGTAATCACTGATAACTAACCTGAACTCCAGTTGAGAAGAAGTCCAAATAAGACAGCACAGCCATGAGAGCCCCGGCTCGTAGGCAGGCAGTTGGGTGCTCCTGGGATATCTTCTTTAGAGCTTGAAGGGACTGTTCATATCAACAACCACCGCAATGAAACAATTAAAAATCTCATTTGCATTATCCATACTCACCAATAAACAAATGCTTATGTCTTATATCAACGTAAAATATGACCAAGGAACCTCAAAATGCATATATCCTATAACAACATAAGATATGACACCAAGGAACCTCAAATTTCATAATAGCCTAAACCAATTAAACATCTTAATTCCGCATAAAATATGTTATCATTGTTCCAAATTCTCAATGCAGTGTTCACTAACCACGTAATGGTTATGAATAATAGTCCTAAAAACAATTAAACATCTTATTAATTCAGCATAAAACATGCAATATATGTAATCATTGTTCCAAATTCTCAATGCAGTTTTCACTAACTGCGTAATGGTTATGAATAATAGTCCTAAAAACAATTAAACATCTTATTAATTCAGCATAAAATATGCAATCATTGTTCCAAATTCTCAATGCAGTTTTCACTAACCACAGAATGGTCATGAATAACAGTGCTAAAAACAATTAGACGTCTCTTTAATTCAGCTAAAATAACACATGCAACACATGTGCCAAATTCTCAATGCAGTTTTCACTAATCAAATAATATTTATATTTATTGAGCTAGAAAAGAAAACAACCTGCTCAGCTAAATCCATATACTCTATGGTAAGCAACCTCGCGCAGAATATTGAAACAGCTCCATAATGCACAACAGCAGCACACGACGAAGGCAGCACGTCACATAAATGCGTCAGCGCCCTCGCAGCAAGCAGCATAATATCAGGATTACTTTCATGATTCAGCAACCCAACAAGCACTGGCACAAACGAATCAACCGAAAAAGTACTCAACGAATCCTCAGTCCCAATAGATAGAATTTCACAAAGCTGAGTCAAAGCCTCAACTTGTCTCCCTTCTTCCCCTTCAGCCCTTAACCCAAACAAAATCTTCTTCAACCTCCCACTCTGATGAGAAGAAGAGCCCATTCCAGATGATGGAAGCAAATCATCCAAACCCGCACCGAGTTTTCGAAGCAACCCTTGTAGTGCACTACTCGCTGATGTTAAATTCTGATGCAATGTTCCAACACCACTATCGCTATCATCATCATCCCCATCACCAGCACCAGCTTCAACATTCAAAACCAAACCTTTCTCAGCATCCCTTTCATTCCTAGCCCTAACATCGTGTTCCTTCTCTTTTCCCTTATCCGAATTATCCCTTTCAGGATTCTTTCCGCGGCGCCGCGAACCGGAAGATGATTCATTGTTCGAGTCCATAGGAGGAGGAAGAGTATTCTTTGTTCTGGAAGCACGTGTACGAATATTGGTTGTTGGCGGTGGTGTAGCAGTGGCTGTTACGGTGGTTGTTGCGGCGGCAGCGGTGGAGGAAGATGAAGAAGAAAGACGAGGACGTTTGGTGGAACGAGATTTGGGAGATGATGAAGAGGATGAAGGGGCAGCTGAGGAAGCCTCCGCCCGCTTCCGACTACGAGTTTCCATACAAAAACCAAACCACCGTGCAATTCGTGAACTCGCTCACGACGGAGCGTTGATTACACGCGATAATCAATTATCATTCAAAGGTTCAGATCGATGGATCGAATCTTGGTTGAATTGAATTGAATAATCAATCGATCGATTAAGCCGATTGAAAACCCTAGAATGAATGAATCGTGTGAGTGAATTGAATTAACGTGATGAGATCGATTTGGGGGAAAGTGAGTGAAATTGAGAGGAAATAGGGTTGTTGAAGAAAACCCTAAATTGGGGAAAGGGGAAGAATGAATAAGAATAAAAGGGTGAATGAATGTGAGAGGCTTTTTTTATATGTGAGTTTCTTGAGAGAGTTTTTTTTATTTTTATATTTTTTATTTTGTGAGATGGATTGGTCACTTTCGATAAACGGAATTCAGCTGCCTCACTAGTACAAGTGTAACTATAACACAGCGTCGCGTGTGGTTTGGTCTCATGGTAAAACGGTGTCGTTAGTATGTTGTAAATAAATTTATTATTACAATCATGTGTTAGAACTTCTGGGTGAGGTGATCATGCAGCCCAAATTAACTTATGTACAAAAAGGCTAGCTCTTCCTTCCTTCTTTCTTTCTTCCTTTGTGTCGGCTGTAAATTCATCTTTAAATAAAAAGAATGAAATGTTTGAGATTCGAATTTTATTTTTTATATATAATGTAACGTTTCTATCAACTGAGGGGACAAGACTAACTCTTCTATTGGTTGTTTGTAATAGGGGTGGTAAAAAACTTAACTGAACTGAGCCAAACAAAAAAAAAACATAATCATTACTAACAATTCTGGAACCGAACTGAAATGGCTCGATTTGGTTCAAAACAATCCAATTCGATTCAAGATAATTCGGTTCGTTTTTAAAAAACTTCTAAAATTCAATTTTGTTTTGTCTTTTACTTTTTTACAACGGTACCAATAATAACAATGCGGCTTGGTTTGAAACAGTTCGGCTCTATTCGAAATGCAAATGATTCAGTTTGGTTCAATTATTTTAAATTTAGCAAATTGTTCGGTTCAGTTTTCATTCCGAACTGAACCGGACTTTAAGTAGGTCGGTCATAGTCCTTAACAAGCGCCTGACCTATTCTCACCCCCGGAAGAGTTTCGTATTCAAACATTCACATGGTAGTAAATGTTTGAGATTACGAGGTGGTGAGAAAAAAATTGGCGTATGATCTTTGTGATATACTATTTAAGCATTTAACAGTGGATGTTTGATAAATAAAATTGTTTTACGCCGAGTAAAACTTACTGTACATGTGCACAAAAGTCGTCATTCAAAATTTATTACTCTTTCTTTTTTGTCAAGTAGCATGGTGCCTAGAAAATTTTGCATAAAAGGGTAAAATGTGAATTAAAAGAAAACTAAATTTTAAAATGAAAAGCATCAAACATTCTTATTTTAATATATTTATGTTTTGTAAAAATGCACATGTAATATTTGATTTGAACTTTAAAGTAGATTACCCATTTTAGACGAGTCAAACTCTAATAACTCAATAAGGTTGCATTGTTTCGGTATTTAACGAAATTTGTTTATAAAATATATTTTACCAAATCTATTCATGATAGAGAATATTTGGTTTTATACTTTAAGAGATTAATTTGTGTAAATAATATCAGAATACTTTGTCGCGTAATAATGTTCTTTTAAGCTAGGAGTGGGTTTAAACAGTAAGGAGAAGCTTAGAGATCCAAACTCGGAAGGGGTCAAACCAAAACCCTCGAAATAAACGAAAACAAGGAAAAATAAAAATAAGAAAAAACAAAGAAGAAAAATGGCCTTTAAGGAGAAAATGTTGTACAACCGCCCCTAGGTTCACCCTTGGAGCAAGTGTTGTTGGAATTGCATTTGTTAGAGTTTTTCTTTTGCTTCTTTGTCAAACAAGGTGTAAAAGACGCCTCTGCACCATTATTTTGCATGTTTCAAATTTGTCAAAGTGATTCAACGTCTTTCTGGAGCATCGAATTGTTATGTTGGAGGTGGATTCATCTTTGGACTATTAGCCACCTAGGCCTCAAGCACTGTCTCGTCATGATTCGAAGGGGAATTTATCATGTTAGTATGCATTTGATCATTTGCATCCGAAACATCAACTTGGCCATGTTGTGCATCAAGCTCTGGAACAGTCTCTATAAAATGCGAAAGTTTCTTCTAAAGCACCTCGTTTGAGACATTATGCAAAGCAAATCTAATTGAGTAGCCAAGAGTTTATCAATGGTACCAGACATTGCTCTGCATTGTGCTACCAATAAAATATTTGTAGGTTTCTGTTGGAACAAAGGGTGTTTCACAATATCATCTATTGAGTTTTGACAATAACAAGGTATTAAAAATCATCAATTGGATATGCTAAACAATTTGTTCAAGTGTACAGGATCCATAATCAAAGTGTTATTCATAAAGATTCTGATTGAACAAGTTCAAGAGCAAATGAATTTTATTTGAAGCTTAGAAGCATCTGGAAGAATGCGCCTGAAGAACTGCGTTTGAAGAAACGGGTCTGAAGAAGAGCTCATGAAGACACGTCATCAGAAGCAAGGTCATCAGAAGCATATCTCGTCAGAAGCTACTTCACCAGAGTTGACAAAGGACAATGTACGAAGTGTACGGCCACGAACTCTGCAACCACCATCTCTGTAAACTTTGTCTCTACATCAAGACAAAGATAATAGTAACATTGTTGCAGACGTTGTTCCTTTTGTAATGGAATGGATTTGAAATTAGTTCTTCATAGGACAACTATCAAATCAGGCAAAAGATCAAGGGTGAAGAATCAAAGCTTCAAAGCAAGACAAGTTGATGCAATGGTTAATTCTCAACGTCTCTCTAATCCCCTATAAATAGGGATGAAGACTTAGAGAATAACAACTAGACAACATACACGCATACAAGGCCAATACTTTGTGCAAAACGTCGAAAACAAACATCAACAACTTAGAGAATTCTTTCAATTGTTCATATCTTAGAATTCTTAAGTGTCTAGAAAAACAGAGTCTGTTCTGTTTCGTATTGTATTGTGAATACCTCTGATTGTATATCAAGTATTCAAAACCTTATTCAATTCTCTGTAATTGTTAAGATAAGTCTCTTTCAGTTGTGATTGAGCAAAGGAAGCCTCTTGGAGTTGTCCTTGAGCATAGAAGTCTCTTTCAGTTGTGATTGAGCATAGAAGTCTCTTGGAGCTGTCCTTGAGCAAAGATAAGTCTCTTTCTTGTGTGATTGAGCAACTTGTAATTTGATATTACATTTTAGTGGAACTCTCCTTGGAAGTGCAAGGGGGACATGACTACTTCCGGTTTGTGGAAGGAACCTGTATAATTGCTTGTGTTCTTTCTTCTTCTGTTCTTTACATTTATCCGCTGCACAAAGACTCTGAACTCACTCAGACTCTAAACTACTTCAGACTCTGAACCTGAGAACAGTTCTTCAGAACGTAAAAGAAGAAGTTTTCAAAAACACAATTCAACCCCCCCTTCTTGTGGTTTTTCTCACCTTCTGTTTCGGCACAACAATAATAGTTTATGTATCTTCGTCAACAATAGGCTCCTCTATGACAATATGTTCCACTTCAACCACCTTTTCCACAACAATAGCTTATTCAACATTATAAGGCTCATCTTCTATGAGCTCAGAAGTATTAGCCTTAGCGTCATTCGCACAAGGTTGACAGTTTTTTACTATTGTCTCTTTTTCAGGGCGGCATGCTCGGTAAGTAAAGGTTTCTTACCAAGATCAATCTTTTCCTTTGTCTTCTGAAGGTGCAACCACTTACAGGTGGAAAATATTGTGACCAATCATGTGACAATGAAAGAAAAATGGAGGGAGGCGTTCATACTGTACTTCAACGTTGAAGGCATAACATTCCCTTTCAATAAGAACCTCGTAGAAAATCTGCTTTAAAATGTCCATATTTGTCAAAACGTGTGCATGGTGACCAAAAACTCGGTTTTGTGGAGCGGTATCCATGGTGAGAGGGGTGCCCACGACATTTGCTATTTAAAGAAGAGTGTGTTATCTCTAATATTCATGTGGTCTCTCTCTATGAGTTTAGTCCAAATATGGGTGTTCATCTCTTTTTGAGTGTAATAATTGAAATCTTTCATCAATTGAGAAAGAATAAGGGCCACTGGCTTGATATTAACAATACTTGTTGCTCATGCCATGCGTAAATCATCATATTTTGCAAGATTGAATTTATAAAAACCTTTACCAAGTGATACGATTTCCCATTTACCTACTATTTTCCAAATCTTGTTAAGCCTTGTAATCAAATCCTTTGTCGTGTAGGGTTTGTCCCCTTTATTCATAATTGGTCTCCCTCGAAGATTCTTCTTACAACCTACGAGACCATTCTCATATTCTTGTTGGTAGATTTTAATTCAAAATGATTCTTCTTTAACGGATGGCATAAGAAACGATGCATCTTAGCACGTGAGTGAAAGAACATGGTTTTGAAAGAGCTATCGACAAAATTTTAGATGAATGTACCATGCAAGGCCATGGACAACTAAAGGCCATGCCAGCGACGGGAGCTTGGTCGAAAAACCCCAAGATAGGTCTGACCATTGGAATAGAATCCACCATGTTACCTGAAAGCACCCACTAAATTAATTACGTAATTAATGAAGAGCTTAAAGTGTTGATCGACAATTAATCAAATAATTGTGGACCAGAGAAAACAATTCACCTAACAGTTGACTGCCCAAAAAAAAAATCACTTATCAAAGATCACTGAATGAATTAGAATGGAATGGATGATACATACAAGGTATAGCTATCCCAAACACACAATTGCACAGACTAATGATCAGATTAAAGTGGTCAACGTTGGTGGAAATCAAGTTGAAGTCGCTCAACACTCATGCAATGGAACAAACCCTAACAAAGCGTAGTTTTTTCTCTAATCTCCTAATAATTTTTATTTAAAATCAAACAAATGAAAAAAATCTTCAATTAACTTTATTCATCGCATAATTGACTTTACGTTTTTTTTAATAGTTTACAAAACAAAGAAGCAACCACTTAAAGTCTAATTTACTGGATCCAAACAAAGTTTAATGCCAACACGGATTTGTCTATATTATCGAGGGCGAAAAAACTCAAAGATCGTGCAATTTAATTCATAAAATTAACGAAATTGGGCATGGTTGTACCTTTTTTGTTGTAATGTTGAAAGCATTTAAATTTTATTTCAAATTTTGTTTTAATGTGATTACGAAATTGAAGAAAATGGTATGGACTTGAGATTTTTCCACATAGAGGAAAAGTCCATATGAACCTTTTGGCATCATCAAGAAATAAAACACAATAACGACAACCTCACGAGTTAAAAATAAGTGATGTCTAGAGATCCATATGCACACTCTCTTTCTCTTTCCCCATCGGACGATGAATGGTGCATGGACACATGTGCTACATCTCTCTTAACGGTGAATAGAGATAATTTTATGGTATGTTAAAGGCGACTAGGGTATTAGATAATAACAAAGAAGACCAGTAGGGTTTCATAAAATTACAATGACATAACATATAAAATAATGTTACGACAACAATAAATAATAATGTCTAATAAACATTACTTACTTAAAAACGCAAAGGACCCAGTAGCATAGAACTGGTAACTTTTCATCTTAATACAATTACGAGAAACCTTTCAACATTGAGAATTATTCTTCAAATTGCGATTCATCCATTGTATACACAACATTAATTGATTGATGTTACATAAACAACACTCATATAATAAACATGACGCCTTATTTTATTTAATAAAAAAAACTGAAATCAACCGTAATTAACGTCGCCCTTAACCATAATTTTCGTTAACCAAAAAAATCAATTTATCTAATCTAATCCATTATTTAAAAAAAAAACTTGGTTAACTTGTAACGGTAACCAATTTTCGATCCATATCGATAATCCCGTCCGAATTTGATTTCTCAACATTCGAAAATATCACATATGCTAGGATTTAGGTTAGAACGTGGTTCTTTCATCATATAAAAATTTGTCTGCCTTCAAATAACAAAGTCTCATTTACTTTTACATTTTTTCCAAGTTCATTTTCTATTCTTGCGTATACTTATAAACTTGTCTACATGTTTTCAATATACTAAGAACTATTCTTCTGCTATGGTTGTTTCATATACAAATCTTCTAATATAGTGTCATACAAACACTTGTTATCCATAAAAATCATCCACATGTTATCAATATACTAAAATTATTTGTTTATTAAGTTCATATTATCTTAACTCTTCTTTTTTATTAGTTTATGTTTGTGTTGATATTTATACCAATTTCTCATTATATTATCTTAGGTTTGTTTTTGTCTGTTGTTATGTTTTATGTTCTGATTTATATCGTATTTTTTGTTTATAGAATCAACTGAATCTGACAAATAATGGTAACCTTCAAACATTTGCAACATCACAGCGTACAATTTCTACAAACCTATATACTATTTCAAACAATGTTATGTTACCTCATTAAACTAAAAAGCATAAAGACATGTAAGAATCATGAAATTATTTCGCTACATCATGTGAAATAGAAAAAGAAAGTTGAATAGTATAGTACCTTGAGCATCTGTTCAACCCCAAAGTATACTTCTGATTCATTCTCTGTGTGTACTTACTTTCAACCTTACTTCCTTGACATTCTAATAAGCCTTACTTTCAGCTACCATGTGAAAGTCAATCAAATTTTTTTGGTGCAGTATGTCATGTGAACTCCTGAAATTTAAAATAAATGAACTTGAACTTAAAAGAGTTTAAAAATAATTAAAAATAAAATTGGACTTGAATGAATAATTTTAAAAATTTCAGTTTATTTGAATGGATATGCCCAGATAAACTCAAATTAAGTCCCCTGGGCCTTTATCATTTGTAAGATGCATCATTTATTTGCAACTACTCATACGTGTCTATGTTATTTTAGGACAAAGAAGGTATCGCATTCATCTACCACCTTATAATGTATCAAAACACAATTGTAGCCTACAATTTAATACTAGAACAACCTTAGAAAGTTGTGATTGTTCTACTCTATAATACATGGTTGTATACCGTCAAAACTTAACTAATATGCTCCATAATTTTGTGATAACCTACAAATTTGTCGGTTATCAGCCCAACAATGTCACAAATCAAATCAACATAACAACCAGCAAATTTTTTGAAACTAAACATCATTTGAAGTATTTCATTAACCACTTAGAGCACAAATTAAACATATAATTTATACCATGTTATTTCAATTCTTAAACAACCATATTATGTTGGTATTAATTTAAACAACATTCAAAGCAAACACATTCTAATTGATTAGTAATTACCCAACCAACCATCTAATTCACAATCATAATAAACAATTTCAAAAAATCATATCATATAATAACCAATTTAAAAAACTCTAACATATAATTCACATTGTGTTATTTTATGAAATTTTGAACTCTTATTCATTGTTTGAGTTTGAAGAATTTTGATGAAGTTTGATTTGTTAGAGCCGGGAGGAAAAACATAATGTTGAAAGCAATAGTGATTTATGTTTTATGATTATATATTTGTACAACAGAACGATTTGTAGCTCTTGTTCAGCAACGAACAATTTGAATAATTCTACTTTGATGTTTGTTTTCAATTTTGCTATGAACCTATAATTTAAATCATGTGTCATAAGAATAGTTTGTTTATATTTTCGATTATCTTTAAATTGACATTAAACTATTGTAAAAATAACTCCATACGCAAAAAAAAAACAATTTAATAAGTTTTTAAAAAATAAAAAATGATATGTATTGACAAGTGATATATTTTTTTTCGAGAATGAAACGGACAACTGATTCAGCCATATATTCATTTACAGATCTTTTATCAACAACAAAAAAAAAATGGAGCATAAAAGTCAATATCTGCACTTTATCTAATCTCTACGGCGCCTCTTCCGCTCGCTCTCTCCGCACTCTTCAATGAGCCTCATCGGACACTTCACGTGTCTCCTGGGCCTTCCTCCAGCTTGGGCTTCAATAGGCTCAACTTGAGCATGGACTACCAAAGCCCGGTCACCCACAGCAACAGCATTAACCACATTTTCTCCTTGGGCTTGCACACCTTATCCCTGGCCCCGTGTCTGCATAGCACCATGGGCTTCCAAAGCCTGGTCACCCACAGCAACAACATTAACCACATTTTCTTCTTGGGCCTGCACACCTTGTCCCTGGGCCTGTGCCTCCACAGCGCCACTACCTTGTCCCTGGGCCTGGGCTACATCATGCCCAACATCATGTAAAAGTACAGCCCCAACAATGAGATCAGAATTTTCAGGCGCATCGCGTCCGAGTTGCATCACAGTCGCCGCGCAAGTAAATCAGGGATGAAAGTTACACCGCCAGCCAGAGAAATATTAACTACAAGTGTGGGTTTAAAGAGTTAAACCATGTATCCATCATTCATTTTACCTTAACACATATACTTATGATTTTATTTTTGTTATTAATAATTTGTTTTCATGTTTTTAACCATTCTCACTATATTTAAAGTTTCATTTTTCCGTTCAATCGATATTTGCACTCCATAAATGCAGATATAATTATTACTATTAATTTATTGAGTGATCAAAATAATTATAAGTAAATTGTGAATTAGTTATTGAGTAATTAAGTGAATGAGTTATTGGGTGATCAAAATATTTACTCTACACCTAAACACTAATAATAGTTTTAATGATGAAAACCTGTCATTTTATTTCTCTGATCTTGCAACCTCATATGTGCGTCAATTACTTAATTTAATCAATTCATAGCGTGTTTGTGCTAATCAGTCCACTATTCTAATATTCATTTTTCATAACATGGTATATATATTCTGTCGAAAAAAAATAACATGACATATATAACAAATGAATTATTTAGAAGAGTTTGAGTTTGATTTCCATTGTATGATTCCACTAAAGATTAAAAGTGAAGAAATTTAAAATAACAGAGGTTGAATAAAAAAACAGTATCAAAACGAATGACATGCAAAAACTAAAAGTTAGGAATTTTTTTTTAAACAATTGACATCTAAAACTAACAAAATACAATTCATCATAGTATTGAGACTTCCATGGAGGCCTAGACTGGGTCGGATAATCACGTTTGGCTGAGAACAAGAATAAAAGTGAGTTTGACACCACATCTTCATCAAAAACCTTAAGACATTAGGTATACGATGAGTCCTATTACTTATTTGTTTCTCACCATGTACTATTGCATCCAATGCGGGATTGTAACTTACATATGACATATTAACATCTCTTAGCTTCCTTAGGTTTGAGACTCTCCGCATCTATGATTTGGTAACATAGCCAAATATGGTTAGAAGATGACACAACATGGTAAAAAAAGTTTGATTGGTGGTGATTTCACGGAAGGTCTTTTTGTTGATTTTTTTATGAGAAGAGAGCAAATAAGTTAAAAAATAAAGATTGACAATGAGATAAATGATAAAGAAAAAAAAAAGGAGTTTGTGCTTTATCCATGATAGGGAATAATAGAGTGCGTTGCTGATAATTTTACTGGTTCGTTGAATGAGTTACTAGTTTTTGGGTATTTATTTTACCAAAAATTTAAAATAAAAAAAAAAACCCGTATAAAATTTATAATAAACATGTATTTTATCAACTCAATAGAACACAAATGTATTTTTCCATTGTCAGGTCTCATCCAACACAAAATTAAGATAAAAAAAATGATGGCATGATCAATTTTGATTGGCTAATGAAAAATAAATGCATCATGATCCATTTTGATTGACTAATATAAAATAAATGATTCAAGATCCATTGTTTATCATAATGTTGGAACTTCCGCGAGGCTCTACACATGGCTAATATATCACACAAGTGAGATTGACACACCATCTTTACATAAAACCTTAAAGATTAGGTATATCGTCCATCTCGCATATATATTGTTCAAAATCTACTCTTTCATTCAACGTAGAACGTTAACTCACACTTAACACATCAACATCCCTTAATTAAGTGTGTGACTATCTGCTTCCGTGATTATGTGACATAGTCAAATAAGGTCAAACAGAGGCACAACATGTTCAAAAAGGTGGATTGATGGTGGTTTTGTTGAGGGAGGTTAATGTTTCTTTCTTTCACGAGGAGAGAGAAAGGAAATCATAAAGAAAAAAAAACTAACACGAAAAAGGAATTTGAACATGAGAGAAATGATAAGAAAAAAAATGTAGTGCGTGTTTTGTATGCGAGAGTATATGAAATATAGTAAGTTACCGGTAGTTTTATGGGTTTCTTGAAGAAGCAAGAGATTTTTGGGTACTTATTTCAATAAAAAATAACATCGTTTTAAAATGTATAATAACCAAGTATTTTATCAACTCATCATAACACATTTTGTATTTTTTCGTTTCAATATCCCACAAAAGACTAAAAGTTAACGAATTTAAAACGATAAAGGTTGAATAAAAAAATAGCATTAAACGAATGACATCAAAAAACTAAACCTTAAAGATAAAAAGATGAGTAAATGACATCAAATACCTAACAAAGCTATTTATCATTAATGTATGGACTTTCGAGGGGAGCCTACGCTAGGTTGAATCATCATATTAGGCTGAAAACATTCACGCAAGTGAAATTGACGCCACGTCTTCACTTAAAATTTCTAATGAGCATGTATTATGTAAACTCAACATAATACATCTATGGTTTTCCACTGTATGATCTCAGAAAATATCAAAAGTAAAGGAATTTGAAATAATACAGGTTGAAGAAAAAAAATAGCATTTAAGTGAATGACATACAAAAACTAAAATTTAAGATAAAAAAATTAACAAATGATATACAAAACAGTTCATCACAATGGTGAGGCTTTCAGGAGGCTAAACTAGGTTGGATAATCACATCAGACTAAGAGCAAACAAAAAAAGTGAAGTTGACACCACATCTTCATCCAAAATCTTAAAACATTAAGTATATGAGTCTTTTCACTTATATGTTGCTCATCGTGTACTATTGCATCCAATGTGAAATTTTAACTTACATATGACATATTAGCATCTCCCCCTCGAGTGAGAGACTCTCCACATCTATGATCTGATAACGCAGCGAAATAAAGCTAGACGATGACACAACTTTGTAAAAAAGGTGGGATGTGGATGATTTAATGGAGGATCTTTTGTTCCTTTATTTTATGAGAATGGAGCAACTACATTAAAGAAGAATAAGAAGATAGAAAAGGAATTTGACAACTATTGATATGATACGAAGAAAAATAATGAGTGTGTGCTTTATTTGTGTAAGTATTGAAAATAATAGAGTGAGTTGTTGGTAATTTTATGGGTTTTTTGAAGGAGTTGGAGACTTTTGGCTAATTATTTTACCAAAAAATTAGACTAATAAAAAAGTCGCATCGTATACAATTTATAATAAGCATGTATATTGTCGCGTTAGCATAAAAAAATTGCATTTTTCCATTTTGAAATTCCAAAAATAGCAAAAGCAAATGAATTTAAAATAATAGAGGTTGAATAAAAAATATCATCGAAGAAAATGACATTCTATAACAAAAATTTAAGATATAAAAAATTCAATAAATCACATCCAGAAACTAACAAAACATATTATCATAATTTTTGGACTTTCTAAGGATCTTACACTGAGTTTGATCATCACATTTAACTAAGAGAAACCAGAAAAGTGAAATTGATAACAAAATCTTCAACAAATTTTTTAAGGTATTACGTCTATGGGTCATCTCAATTACATTTGACTAAAAATCTATTATTTCATCCAATATAAAACTTTAACGCACACTTAACACAATAGCATATTTTAATCAAGTGTTCGATTCTCCACGTCCATAATCATGTGACATAGCTAGATAAGGTCAAATGGAGGAATAACATGTTCAAAAAGGTTGGTTGGTGATGGTCTCACGAACGGAGGTTTATGTTTCTCGCTCTTACGATAAGACAGAAAGAAAATTAGAAGAAAAGATGAATATGAAAAGGGAATTTGAACATGAGAAAAGACAAGAAGAAACAATAAATATTGTGTGATCCTTCAAAAAATAAATACTGTGTTTTTTCCGCGAGAGTAAAGAGAATAGTGAGAGTTGTTGGTAATTTTATGGGGTTGTTGAAGGAGTTGGAGATTTTTAGGTAATTATTTTATCAAAAAATTAGACTAAATTAAAAAACGACGTAAAATTTTAAATGTCTAATAAACATGTATTTTTTCAATTCAGTATAACAAATTTGCAATTTTTCATTGTCACTTGCCATAGAAGGTCGGAAGGGAAGGAATTTGAAATAACAAAGGTAGAATGAAAAATTTTGGATGAAAGAGAATGATGTCTAAAAACCAAGTTTTAAGATAAAAATTAAACAAATGACATAAAAAAAATAGTTCGTCGTAATATTGTTACTACCATGGGATTCTACATATAAGTTGATCATCACGATAGACTAAGAGAAACCACATAAGTAAGAATGACACCACATATTCAACATAAACCTTAAGACATTATGTATATAGATCATATCACTTATACATTGTTCAATATCTACTGTTGCATCCAATGTGAAACTTTAAGTCACACTTAATACATTAACATCTCCCCCTCAAGTTTGAGACTCTCCACATCCGTGACTTATAATAAAGAAGCACTCGCTTTTCCTCACCAAGTCGAACCAAACTAGGCTACCACCGTTGGACTTTATAGGGGAGCCAACATTGGTGTGGATCGGCCCATTGAACAAAGAGCAGTCATTTGGAAAATTGCTCTTTTCCCCACAAAAAATACCTACTCCCATATAAACTGACCAAAATACCCCCATGTGGGTTAACTCACACTCGATAACCTGAAATATAACCTACATGAGTTATCTCACGATGAAGTTATAACCTTCATGAGTTAACTCACGTTGAGTTATAACCTGCGTGAGTTAACTCACGTTGACTTAAGTCATGTGCCGAGCGGGACTTAAGTCACGCTGGGTTATACACTTGCGTGAGTTAACTCACGTGGAGGTGAATTTTGGTCAGTATGCATGGAAGTGAGCGTTTTTTGTTGGAGAAGAGCAATTTTCAGTCATTTGAGTGAGGATGATAACACATTTTCACCCAATATTTTTAGACATTAAAATACATGAGTCTTCTCACTTATATGTTGCTCAATCTTCTCTTCTATATTACCCTGGACTGTAACTGACACTTGATATATCACAACATTTTCTCCCTTGAGTATGACTAAATTCTAGCCCGTGCTTAGCACGGGTGTCCATACTAGTTAATACTATTAATTAGAATTATATCCAGAAAGAGAGTCATTATATTGGGATCATTATGATTTGGCATCTTCCCATGCCGACAACCTGTCTCTACATATATTCCTTTCTCTCGAAATCAAATCAAATCAAATGGTTCATAATAAATCATACTACCTTGGTCCCTAATTATAAGACCCTTTTGCTAAAATCACGGAAATTAAGAAAGTGGATATTTGTATTAAAGTTGTTTGTCTATTGTTTTTACAATTTTATCCTTAAGAGAGATTTAGTTTATGTTTTCAATATGCTATTTATTGTTGATTGAATAAAAAAAATGTATAATAAATAGGGGCATGTGTGTAAAGAAATAATCAGTTGGAAATAGCAAATGAGTTTTTATAAAAAAGGACAAAAATAATTCTCATAAGAGTTTTATAATTAGCGACGGAGGTAGTATAAAAATGCATATATTTTAACAAAATAGTCTCATAAAAACCGATTAATCATAAATACTTTATGAGGATTAATTTCCATCTGATACTTTGCTTTCTTCGTCAGTCAGTTGAATTTCATTTCAGCCGTTTCATTCATTCTTCATCTACCCCACCATCCCCATCCCTAGATTTACGGTAACCATCACCATCACCCCTAATCATTTTCTGTTACACCTCCACCTTCACCTTCATCATATCATATAGTAGCAGTAATGGCGAAGTGAATAAATACCCGATCTGAAATCATTTAGATCCATTCCAAAATGGGTTTCTTCAGTACAATTTTTGGTTTTTTCGGATTTGGTGTTGGAATTTCAATTGGTCTCGTTGTTGGTTATTTTCTCTTCATCTACTTTCAACCTACAGATGTTGAGGTAATCATTTTTGAGATCAAAATCTTGAAATGTAACATTGTCTATGTTGTTTTGTTAGCTTATTTTTGAGTTTTTTGTTTTTGGTTTTGGAACAGGATCCTAAAATCACGCCAATAGTGGACCAAGATGATGAGACTTTGCAAAAAATGCTTCCTGAGATTCCTAATTGGATTAAAAATCCTGACTTTGATAGGGTAAATTAAATTAAATTAACTAGTATTATCTATGAAGCACTGACACATACACCGGATACGATACAACACCGACACTGACACCGGCATGTCAACACCGGAGATAGTTTGAGAAAATAAATTAATTGAATAGTAATCACATGTGTCCGTGTCGTGTTGTAAACCAGACATGATTTCAATAAGAAGTGTCAGTGTTACATAGAGTAGTATACAACTATGGTACATTGGTATTTTTAGGCTTTGAGTTTTGGTTTTTAGGATTTAGCTGACTAAATATTGTTTTTGTTTGTGGTTTTTGTCAAGGTTGATTGGTTGAACAAGTTTATAGAACTTATGTGGCCTTATCTTGACAAGGTATGTTGTTTTTATGCACTTTAACAGCAATAGAGAACAATTGTTAACATTTGACATTTTTTTGCTTCTCATGGTTCTGTGTTTTGGACTTATTTTGTTTTTTGTTTTTGTTTTTGTTTTGATGTTTAGGCGATTTGTAAGACTGCAAAGAACATTGCGAAACCCATAATTGAAGAGCAGATTCCAAAATATAAAATTGATTCTGTTGAGTTTCAGACGCTCACTCTCGGGACCCTGCCCCCAACTTTTCAAGGTTTGTTGATCCAAACATGATGCATTGTTGGATAAGAACCTTTTAATTGCATGTACAAATGCTCAGGATATTTTCATCGATGTTTTTAAAACTGTTACTTATTTCACTGTTTGTAAAGGGAGGAATATAACTTTTTGTGAATTCTCCTCTTAATATTGAGGTTTGAAACTGAGATTTATCACTGTTGTACTTTCTTTGACGTCAGAGACTATTCTCGTTTAAAATTTGAAGAAACTTGATGTGTTATACGATGCATTTCCCCATAAGACCCTCTTTATGGTGTTATTTGTTATGTGTGAGACAATTGTAAAAAGTCATAAAGATTACTCTTTTTTTATGTCTTCATTCATAGGTCGTATCTGCTCACAAAGGGATGTACTTTCGCCGCTTTGCTATTTTATACACAAAATCCATTTTTGTCTTGATAACATATTTGTGATACTGTACGAACATTCTCAATACTTTCTGTCATATTCACAGGAATGAAAGTTTATGTGACTGATGAGAAGGAGTTGATTATGGAGCCTTCTATAAAATGGGCTGGAAATCCCAATGTCACCATTGCTGTTAAGGCATTTGGGTTGAAAGCAACCGTTCAGGTAACAACTTTGTTGTGTGTCGGCTAGTAGAGAATGAATGATTTATTTATTTTTTTGTCTTTTTATGCTAAAATATATGTAATTTCCAGGTTGTGGATTTGCAAGTTTTTCTTTTGCCTCGCATTACATTGAAGCCTTTGGTTCCAAGCTTTCCTTGCTTTGCCAACATCTATGTCGCTCTCATGGAAAAGGTTGGTGATTGTTGACTGTTTCACCCCCCTACACACATACACAAAAACGCTTACTTTGCTTGCCCACTTGAATTAGTAGTACAAGACAAAATAAGTACATTAGTTGATAGTGTTATACTTATGATGATGGTTGTCATCTGTATCGTATCCATGTTTTGAGCATATCTCGACAACAAAGGAATATTTTCTAGTTGGAATTAGTGTTGATAGAAACCCCTTATTGGATGATAGAAAATTTCAGTCTTGAATCTTTATGGAAGGAGGAGTTGGAATAGGCCTTTCATTCTGACATCTCTATATACTGATACACAATGCAGGGCCTTCTTATAAAAATTGCTTAATTTCATCATATACTTCTGCCTTCTTTTGCTGCACAAATATTTGAAATGCTATTTTGTTCCCATGAGGTCTTGAAATTTATAAGGATGTAGTTTATATATCAGTAGTTGTTTTTACCTTTTAGGAATTAAGGACAGCCAAGCATCTGGAAATCATGTCCCTTATTTGACTGGCATACCCCAAGGGACATAGATTTCTCCTTGCACTAAAAATACTCATCAGAGTCATTGTTGTTTAAAAAATAAAGTTGACTTCCATAATCTGTTTGGAAACCAAAGGGCTATTGTAGTATGATCAATGACCAATGTTTGAGCTGTTGTGGACAACATGATCACATGTAAATAGCTTTTGATTTCCTTTCTTATTACTCCCTCTGTTCCTTTTTAATTGTCACATTTTGACTTTTTACACAAACTAAGACACTAAATGTATTTCACTACTTTTGATACAATAACTTATGTTTTGCCTATAATATCCTTAATTATTTAATATCATATTTCACATATTTCTCTCTCTGCAATAAATTACTAAGGGCATTATAGGAAAAACAACATTTATTGTTACATTGAACTTTGAAAGTGACAGTTAATTAGAAACAAAAAAATTCTGTAAAAGTGACAGTTATAAAGGAACGGAGGGAGTAATAGTTTAACAACCTAAAATACAAGGCCCCATTCACTTTGTGAAAACATTTTCTATTTCATTTTCTAAAATTTGTTTTAACTTTACTGGCTAACAAAGAGATAATATAATAGACTCTTGAAGTGAACCATTGTGTGTATTTTTGGAAATGAAAATGTAAAGAAATTGTTTTCATTATTTCCAGAAATGCATCATCTCTAGCTATCTTTTCACCTTCTCTCCATCACATTGGTTCACTTCAAGAGCCTCACATCTTCTTATGAGCAAGTTAAAAATGAACACTATAAGTCCTAGTTTTGTTGCGTTTTTGTTTTTTGTTTTGGGCATAGGTTACTTTTGTATGTAATGATGTAAATGATCTGTGTTTGCAGACTTAGCTCAGTTGATGTTTATGATGATGATATCTGTAGTTACTATATTTATTTTATAATGATAACTTTGATGATGCTGGAGCAGCTGGTCTTCTGCGCTTTTCTCCCTTCTTATAATTTGCTACTTAATTTTATTTTGAATGTGTAATAAAGGCAATACAACTAATATTTACTCTCTGCTTCTTTGTTTTTGTTGTACATTTATGTGCAGCCACATGTTGACTTTGGGCTAAAGCTTCTAGGGGCTGATCTTATGTCTATTCCTGGTGTCTACAGGATTGTTCAGGTACAGTACTTGTGACTTTTGAGCTGTTTTTTTTTTTATCCCCATCCTATCCTAATGTTTGAGGCCTTGAGTTGCATACATTCATCTTCCACTCTTTAAGCCGGAGTGATAACTGGCCTGCATCACAGACAATCTCCCATCCTTGAAATGAACCATTGTTTGCTCAAGTGGATTTTATTTTGAAATGTGATATTTTCAGCAGACCATTGATTTTTGTAGGCAATATTTCTGAACAAAACATCACTCTTGCCGAAGAACAGGAAAATTAAAATGGAATAATTTTTTGTGTCAAACTTGAGTTGCTATATACGCTATTCACTTGAGTTGCTATATGCATGTGTCAGATAGAAATTAGATTACCAAAGAAATAGAACCAATGCATTCTTGATTGAATCGACATGTATAATATTATTGCAAACATGAAGAAATGAGAAATGTAGAGTTCTGAGATTGGATAGTTTTTGCGATTGTCACATGTAACTTAATAGTTCATTGAAGGTATAGTTGTATGTGGGCCAGTGGTGTCAGTTGGATGTTGTGATTTTTTTTAGCCAGAAGCCATTCTTTTAGTTTGAGCTGGATGCTTTATCCTCTGGTTGAGTTAGAATCTCTAATTTGTGCATTTGCTGGATTAGTTATAAAAATAACATTTGACATTGATGCATCTGATGATTTGAAAGATTTTGATGGCTATTTTCAATATTTCATTCTCTCATACATTTTTTTTTGAGGTTTTATTATTACAGAATAAAGCGAAAACAGAAAATTGATGGTAATATTATGTAGCATGTACAACCTTTTAACATATATTACTCTTCCTAACATATATCCACGTGTTGTCAACGTACTTAGACAGTATTGGTTTTATTCAGGATTTATGACCATTGAACTAATTTAAAGTGTGTTTCCAGGAGCTTATCAAAGATCAGGTTGCAAACATGTATCTGTGGCCCAAAAACCTGGAAGTTCAAATATTAGATATGGCAAAGTATGTTTCTTCATTTTTCTAAATTAATATTCAGGATATAATGGTATGGTTAACTTTTAACTCATTTATGTATTCTTCTTTTTCTTGTGAATGTTATTGGGAATCTTAGAGCTATGAGGAGACCCGTTGGAATTTTACATGTAAAGGTTCTGCATGCTATGAAGTTAAAGAAGAAAGATCTTCTGGGTGCATCTGATCCTTACGTGAAACTAAAGCTTACTGACGATAAGATGCCATCAAAAAAGACTACTGTAAAGCACAAGAACTTAAATCCTGAATGGAATGAAGAATTTAATTTGGTAGTCAAAGACCCAGAGACCCAGGTTTTACAGCTCAATGTTTATGACTGGGAGCAGGTAAACCTCTTGAGCTGAAAGTTTTATTTTTATAGTTTCTAGTGATATCTGGCTGGACTGAATGTTGTTTTATGCCTTTGCTTAGGTTGGGAAGCATGACAAGATGGGTATGAATGTGATCACTTTAAAAGAAGTTTCCCCTGAAGAACCTAAACGTTTTACTCTGGACCTTCTAAAAACTATGGATCCCAATGATGCTCAAAATGAGAAATCGCGAGGACAGATTGTTGTGGAAGTGACTTATAAACCCTTAAATGAAGAGGAGATGGGCAAGGGCTTTGATGAGACACAGACGATTCCTAAAGCTCCCGAAGGCACTCCAGCTGGTGGAGGTCAACTTGTAGTTATAGTTCATGAAGCTCAAGATGTTGAGGGGAAGCATCACACTAATCCACAAGCACGTCTTATTTTCAGAGGGGAAGAGAAAAAGACTAAGGTACAGGATCCTAAGAAGTACTTGCATTCTATCTTTCATTTCTCTTCGTTTAGAATAAATAAAGTAGCAGACTCCCCGACCTTTTCCCTAAAATATAGGGGAAAACCGGAAAACCTCTTTACAATCCAGGGTTTAATATACCTCATTAGTTTCTGGAATTCTTTCAACTCAACTAATCCCCCCGTAGGCTGTCACTTATATATGCTTCTTAGGAGAGTGGTTATGGATATAGGCTCTAGCTTGGTTAATCTCTTATGGAGCACAGTATCCCCTGAAAGCTTTTAATCAAGTGAGTTGGATGAAATGGAGGAGTGTCGTATTTCTGATAGAAAAATGTTACTCAAGCTCAAGGGAATTTTTTTACCGGCTATATGACTTGCAACGCTGTATGGAATAAAATGTTTGGTCTAACTATAAATAAGCTCAGTGCTGTAGAAATGAGTATATTTATGAATGAGTGAACACGCTAGACAAAATAGGATTATGGATGCATTAAATAGAGTGAAGGTAGCACTATTTTGGAAAAGATAGTAGTATCTCACGTTAGATGATTTAGGCATGTGTGGAGAATAGCCGCAGAAGCTTTAATAAGGAGAATAAATTGGATTGAGAGTAGTCCATTTTGAGATTGACTTCGAAAACTATAAGCCAAGTCATTAAGAAGGATTTGGATTTAAATGGTTTGTTAAGACATGATTTATGATATTAGTATAACATAGTTTTGATTCATGTGGCTAAATTGACCTAGTGGGAAAAAGCTTTAGCGGTGGTTTTTGTTTTTGTATTAATGCATAAAAAATAAATAGAAAAGAACAAGATATTAGATGTATCAAAGAGAAATATAGATTAGAGTAGTAGTGGTGATGTAGATGTACACCACATTCAGATTGAAATCTGTTTTTTGTGTGGAAGGCTAATGATAAGGTGGTTATTATTACAGCGCATAAAAAAGAACAGAGATCCAAGATGGGAAGATGAGTTCCAATTTATAGCAGAGGAGCCTCCTACCAATGATAAACTACATGTGGAGGTTGTCAGCACTTCCTCACGAACCTTGCTTCATCAAAAGGTACTTAATTCTCAACAACTTTATTTTTCAGTAATTAGTAATATGATTATGCCATTCAGAAAGTAAAACCTATTCAGAGTTGGTGTCAACTACAAAAGTGAAGGTTAGATTAGGGAGCCTCATTGTTGAAAAAAAGTTAGAAGTACCAGTGGAATATGCACAAACATTTAACTATTCAAAATCAAAATATAAAAATGTTGACTAAATTATTCTTGTTCTTTTAACTTTGGGTTATGACGTTATGTCATGGACAATATATTTCAGAAAACAAAATATCATGAACAATTTAACCACTTTTGCTTCGAGTAAAGCAGTTTACCCCCAGCATGCTGACAGTTACCCATATTAATAGAAGCTCAAGATGTGTACTTAATGCAATGCTATATATTTAACATATAGGCTTGTTGTTTGAGAGAAAATTACACTTTTCTTAGAAGTTTGAATTAACTCCTCTTCCTGTTACGATAAAATCAACACCATCCTTCTTTAGAAAGTAAATATGTATTATGTTTTAATCCAATTTAAAATTCCGTCTTAATCCTCTATTAAGATTCATACTATCCTTAATATATGATTTTGAACTCCTACTGTCTACCTAGGAATACTATAAGTTAAAATAAGGATTTTGGACATTGTTTCAAAGCCGATAATTTGGGCATTTCAAACTTCATTTTTATCTTTTGAAGTCTTAATATCTACAATAAAATGTTCAAAACTACTTTGAAGATGATTGCAAATAGAGAAAAGGTTATACTGAAAGGATAATTTCAAGTTGTTTATCACCTTAAAAAGTTCCTTTTGTATCACCACCGTGCATATATATTTACACACGCACAAATGTGCTTTGACTTGGAAATATGTCAAATGTTTCTGTTTTTCACCTTTTCATATTAGTTGATATATGATTAAGTTTCATTGTTCTCTGCTGCTCCTTTCCTTATTAGGAATCACTGGGTTATGTCGACATCAATCTTGGGGATGTTGTTTCGAACAAGAGAATCAACGAGAAGTACCATCTTATAGATTCTAAGAATGGTCGCATCCAGGTAGAGTTGCAGTGGAGAACTGCATAAGCATGATGGTGAAATTCTCCATACATATGTACTTCTGATTCCACCCTCACCCCCCAAAACCGTCTGTTAAATTTTAGTCTTCCGTGCAGTGTAAGGAAACATTGAAAAGGGCATTTCTTGTATTCTTGTGAGATAGACTGATTTTATTTGTCAATCATGTACATGCCTGTGATAAAAAAAAGGTTTGTTTGAATAGCAGAAGAATATATTTGTTTTGATTTGGATATATACCAGCGGGTTTTGGTCCCGTGGATAAATATTCTGTTCTACTTATTCACATGTTTACTTTCTGAGGTGTACTGTTATCACATTTCTTATTTTTTGTTTATATTATTGCTTAAATATATTTGGCAGGTGTCTTCCATGATGAGGATAAACATTTTATGTGAATTATTTGATGAAATAATCATTATGATACAATACTAAAATGATATAATCAGGAGAATATTTGATTTTTTAGTCCCTCAAAATAAGTAATAAAATATTTTAGGGACGGATTTTAATATGAATTGATTTTGCAAGGTCTAAAACAAACCATCAAGAACCATAAGCAAAAAGTGGTACATATGAAAGGATATATATATATATATATATATATATATATATATATTTTTTTTTTTTTATTTTTTATATTTTTTATTTATTTTTTATATTATA
>Ga0228710_1002268_pt1 | contig 30150 bp, 20 predicted proteins | sample MedpolnodulmetaG_FD_177995 | JGI IMG/M metagenome (GOLD analysis project Ga0228710, IMG submission 177995) | Root nodule microbial communities from Medicago polymorpha collected in Santa Monica, California, United States - pink nodules | ecosystem: Host-associated > Plants > Roots > Nodule...
TTCGTTTATACTTTCTATTGTTGTGTTTACAAAAACAATATCAATGGATTAATTATTGAGCTATTATTGGACCCACACAACAACTTTTACATTGACAAGTGGGTGATTATTAGCAGCATGTGTTTAATCATGCTTAAAGTGTCGACCAACAACTTGTGATGATGAAGCATCCACTCATAAGTCATGTCATACAAGATTGTGTGTTTCATGGTTAAATTCGTTCTTTCTCAAAGTAATTTGTTGGTGTGATTCATATTTAAAATTGTTTTCCACGTGACATAGAGATACTAAAATATAGTGACAGCTTAGATGGTATAATTTACTAAGGTAAATTTGAACCTATTTGATTTACAGGTGACACAAATAATGCATAAAATTATAACCCTAAAATGAACTGAAATCTATTTTTTAAAGAACTAACAAAAATATAAACATGAATTAGCTTATGGTACTACTGAATTTAATATAAAAAAATAATACATATCCTATCGAATACCACCGGATCTAGCGCAGGTGGTTGGTGCATGGGCTGTGTGAGTGTTGTAAATCTCGGTGTACCGAGCTCTTACCCTACAACAAAAATCAAGTCTTATGTCATTAAGTGACGTCGGCTACATGGATTAAAGGACGAATTTTTTTTTCTGACTCTAATGCCAAAAAAAATTCCATATCTGACCCCCTATGAATATTATTCACCAAAATGACCCACTTTCATTTTTTGTGGTTTTTTTTTGTCGTTTTTCCCATTCCCGCCATTTGAAACGGCGGGAATGAGCCCCCTTCCCTGACACTTGTCAACTCGTGACAGACGAGACAGATGTGACTATTTTTTTTCGTTACCGCCATTTGAAATGGCGGGATTGAATTTTTTAATTTTTTTTCGTTTTTTTGTTTTTTTTGGCAAATAATAAATTAAAGATAATGATGATGATATATTTAATTTATTAATTTAAAACACTAATTATTTTATTCATAAGAAATAAAAATAAAAATTACTTTTTCCGCGGCAACCATTTACGCCAATGTAAACTATGACCTCCCGTAGCACATAATTTATCTTTTTTATTTCGTACGTGTCGTTGGTCTTGCTCTTCCTCTTTCTCGTGCTCTTCCTGTTCCACATCATCGTCAGGAATTTCAACATCATCATTAGTTTCCATAGTGACTTCATTTTGCACTTGTGAAGCTGAGTTGGTCCAGATTTCATTAACAAAGTCATCGTCATTAAACCCTACTGCTAGACTTTCTATGGTATTAGTTTGTGAATTTGACCATTGAGGTGTGTAGTTTGTTTGGGGATAGTTTACAATGTGTGGAGGGGTTGGTAGGTTGAACAAGGAGTATTGTGATTGGTCTGGGTAACTGGTTTGTGTGGTGTACTGAGTTGGATTGAAGTCATCAAATGAATAGTTTGATGTTCGGGAGCTTTCTCCATGATAACTTTGTTGAGAATAACTTGGATATGAGATTGAGGTGTTATGTAAGATTTGGTTTGTGGGTTGTGGCGGTGATTGGTAAGTTTGGTTCTGGTTGTAGTTGGTGGATGGGTTAAAGCTTTGGTCAAAGTTAGTGGGTTGAGTTGTCATGAACTGGTTGTAGGATGGAGGTGTATTTGACCACATATTTTCATCTGGCACCGTATAGGTTTCTGGCGCTGCAGGATAGTCACGCGACAATCCTGGTAAAATTCTTGCACATGCTTGCCTTGGGTTTCTCAATAATACTTCTCTAGAAAGCCATAGATGATCTCCGAAAAATTCCCAATACCATGCAAAATATTGACGATTTGGATAAACCTCATGGTTATACCGAACGCCTTGAAGTGCTAATTGATGACGTTGATTCCAATTTTCGACTTGACGATGATGCTTATCTCTCCACGAGCCTTTAATTTTATCTTTTGTCAAATTAATTTTGTGGAAATCTTTCAAATTATCTGGTAAGGCAGGTGGGTGTTGTGGTTAGCCAAATTGAAGCATTACTCTGTCTGTTTGATGCCTCTCGACTATCTGAAAGCAGATGAGATATGTGTTTGCAGACCATACATCGCTTTCCTGTTCATTGGTGTAATGGAAGTTGACATAAGGCCTCCAGGAGAACTGTTTAAAAAGAATGAATATTAGTATTCAATTGTCGACTAAAAAGCAATCACGAAAAAAAAATGTAATACCTGATCATATGTCATGGTGTCGATTTTTGAACGTGTAGATACGAGATTATGCCGAGGATTTTCCACGAATTTATTACCATGTTCTAGCCATCTAATTAATTTTTAAAATGTTATAATTAATAAAGGCTGGATAAATGTATTTAAAAATTAATAAAAGATATATAACATATTTATTTTACTTACATATTTGCCAGCGGAAGTTGTGCATGAGCTTGCGGTGGTATCCTGGGCATGGGAGTTAAGCATGACATTCTTGACCACGCCCATCGAATCTATTTACGGGAAATGGGAGGAATCTTATAATGATCTTCCGCAATGGTTGAATGTGATGAAGGAGATAACGCCAGGGACCGTCTTTGATTTAAAAACGTAAATTGGCGAGAATGGAGAGACACAATTTCATCATCTATTTTGGGACTTCTATCCATGCATCCATGAGTTTAAGTATTGCAAACCAGTTGTCCATGTCAACGGGACGTGGTTGTATGGCAAGTACAAAGGGACATTGTTGCTTGCGGTAGCACAAGATGGAAACAACAAAACGATTCCAATCGCATTTGCGCTTGTTGAAGGCGAGACAAAGGAGGGGTGAAGTTTATTATTAAATAGGTTCACTATCTTACTAATTGTTTTTTCTTAACGTGCAGAACATGCCCTAAACGTACCCTTGTTTGATTACTATCGTGGTGTAATCCAGAAGGCAAATCAGCGTGCATTAGATTGAGTGGATAATATTTCGAAAGAAAAATGGACTCAAGCATATGACGAGGGTCGACGATGGGGCCACATGACAAGCAGCCAGAGATTTGTTCAGTGAATATTGCGAGAATGCGATTAAGGATGACATTGTTAAGTCCAACACCCATCATGTCGAACAGTTTGACCGGGAAAGGTATACCTTCTCAGTCCGTGAGACCGTCAACTATAGGGAGGGAAGGCCAATGGGAACTTTCAAGGTGGACCTACAAGCGGGGTGGTGTGATTGTGGGAAATTTCAAGCTTTACATTTGCCTTGTTCCCATGTCATAGCTGAGTGTTCTTCATTTCACCATGACTACACAACCCTTATTCCAGCTGTGTTCAAAAACGAGAGTGTTTACTCCATCTACAACACAACATTCAAAGTAGTCCACGTCAAGAGTTATTGGCTCCCATATGACGGTCCCGTGCTTTGCCATAATCCAAACATGCGAAGACTAAAGAAAGGTCGACCCAATAGTATCCGCATAAGGACTGAAATGGACGAGGAGGTGGTAGAGAGGACTCCGACACCGAGACAGTGTGGGTTGTGTCGGTATACCGATCATATTAGGAGAAATTGTCCGAGTATAAATAACCGGTAGTTAATAACGTTATGTATTATTTGTTCAAATAAATTAATATTTATCATGTTTTTATTTATTATTATTTGTATTTTAATTATATATATGTTGCCAAAATAAAAAAAATAAAAAATTCAGTCCCGCCTTTTCAAATGGCGGTAACGAAAAAAAAAATAAAAAATAGGCACATCTGTCTCGCCTGTCACGAGCTGACAAGTGTCAGGGAAGGGGACTCATTCCCGCCGTTTCAAATGGCAGGAATGGGAAAACGACAAAAAAAACCCACAAAAATGAAAGTGAGTCATTTTGGTGAATAATATTCATAGGGGTGAGACATGGAATTTTTTTTGGCATTAGGGTCAGAAAAAAAAATTCTTAAAGGACGCCACGATCTGAACACATCAAAAAGATTAAAGTATTCGACTTAACATTCACACAAGAAAGTCGTACGTAATGAATTTCCCCTTTTAATCAAGTTGTAAACAACATATACATCATTCATCATACACATGTTGGGGGAGAAGAGGAGCTCTTCATGGGAAAAATTATACATTCTGACAGTGCCATATACAGATTTCAATCTAAACCAATTAATTGTTTTCTACATATAGATTTTAAGAAACACCCTCCTCTCCCCCTGTGCTTGGAATAAATTGGTCAATATTTCATTCAATATTGAATTGATAACTCATTGAGGTGGTTCTTCTGGAGCTTCATGATAAACAATAGTCTCATCTGCAGTGGGGTCAGCATGATACTGACCATATATCGCGTAAACACCAACCATAAGAATGCTTAGAATCACAAATCTCACCCATGCTTCATGATGTAACTGTAAACAGAAGTTCATAAAATAATCAACTTTAACCTCGTAAAATATATGGTATTATTTTGGCTAAAATTTCAAAACGAAGAGATGGTGGACGTACCTGGCCAAATAAGAACATGTTAAAGAAGATGCAAACATTTGGTACAATAGGAACTCCAGGGCAAGAAAACCCTACTGAATCCGCTGCATAAACCTAGAAAGCAAAATGATAAAAATAGAACGTTATTAATGAGAGAAATCAACATCAAAATTCAAAATGGACGTTCATAAGTTACAAAAAGTTTAATGTTATTATGTCTGATAAGCATGTCAGAACTGGTCCTGAGATAACCTCAGTACTTAATCTTCTTCTCACGAAGCCATGCCGTACTGTCCTGCTCATGAAGTGATCGCTTGTTTTCTTCCTGTTGTGACGTGTATTCTGAACTTCCATATTAAATCAAATCAAAATATTTAGGTTCTTCTTCGTTTTTTATTAAATACGATGACATTCGCTTTCTTAATTTTTTAAATAAATACTAATATTTTGTTAAACTTAGACAATAGACATAAATGAATATTTGCAAATCAAAGTAATTTTTGTTCAAATGGAATCATTATGTGAAATGCATTTAATTTAACTTCTTAATATTACACAAAATACCAACCAACGGACAATTTATGATATTTTCCCTCCTCTACTAATGACAAGATTCAATTAAAACTAACTATAGTTATTCTATACCTTGTCAAAGAACAAAATAGGACATTAATTATTTACAGGTCAGTGGTACAGTTAACTGATTTCTAATATCGCCATTTTGAATATTGAAGTTGCCCAGTCAATACGTAGTTAATCAAACAAAAAATATATAACACTGACCTGGCGGAAATGAAGAGCAAGAGAAGCACCAACTGCAACAATTATAGCCAGAATCACAAAGATAATTGAAGTTTCATAACGGAACAAGAGTCCCGCAGCAAATCCAGAAACAGCAACAGCAATGAGGCAAATTACACCTTCCCGCCGCTTAGCTGAAGACACTTCGATATTTGTCTTACCCTTCCAGCGAAGTACAACAACACATGCTGAGACAACTGAATAGCCGGTCTGAAATAAGTGAAAATATCAGGTGGGGTGCGTTATCTACAACTATTTACAAACACTATTCAACTATAATGTGTATTTTAGTCAAAGCACAGCAATGTGGTATTATTTGCTAAATGGACTCCGAATGCACTAAACATGGTTAGATTCTACTGGTGCATCCGATGTATAGATTCACATCATCAGACATAATGAAGGCCGTGTACAATACGGATATAGGAAATTCTTACAAACTTAAAAATACAATTTGACTTAGATACCCAAATACAAACATATACACACAGCCAAACACATTGATATTTCTAATTTCTAAACAATATATATAACCATACTAACAGGTAATGATCACAATTTACAAAAAGATACTTATCATAACAATGAATTTTTTCCCTATAATCATGCCAAAAGATTTAAGTATTTCTCACCCTACCAATGTCAGAATGTGGCAAAAAGCAATGTTGGTCCTATTTAATTTTTTTTTAACTCAATTCAATGCCAATTTTCATCTCGCACATGCTCATTATTGAAAAAGGTAAAGCTTTTTAGTATGGTTCATTAAGAGACACCTCTGCTAACTCTATAAGTCTACCACCATTGTCAAGTGGGTCATGTGCATCTCCACTAATGTCCCACAACCTTGTATAGAACATGGATACTTTATCAATTTTGAAGTATTTGGACTTCATAAATACTACTTAGTAGTACAAGATGAGATAGAACATATATGCATTTTGTTGACTACCATGATCTTAGAAATCGATTCTTACCAGCGTACCAACAGAAAGAATGTGTGATAGCATGCGCACATTAAGCAGCCCAGCCATAATGCTGGCAACACAGCCAACCCAAATCTGAGAATGAAGAGGGGTGTGGCGTTTGGGGTGAACTTTAGCAAATATTGCGGGTAGTAAACCATCCCTGCCAAGTCCAAGATATAGCCGAGACTGCTCATCAGAAAGAAAAAACCTGTCATGTATGTAAATAAGCACATGCCTCCGGCACATCAATCAGTATTACGACGTGAATGTGATTCACCTGAACATAGAGACCAACAAGGAGTGCTGTTGTAAGTCCAGCAATAGCACCAATGCTAATCAGAATAGAAACAAATTTTAATCCCTTAGATTTAAAAGCTTCAGCCAAAGGAGCTTCTTCTCCTAGAAGACTGTATGGAACCATTCCAGTAATCACCAAGCATACTCCAATGTACAATGCAATACATACCAAGAGGCTTCCAATTATGCCTATTGGCAAATCCCTCTGAACGTCAAAAATAAGAAAGATAAAAAGAAAATATTAGTAGACGAATACATTATTGCAAGATAGTTTCTGTTACACGTCTGTTGAGTTGGACTATTAGATTCACAGAAGGACTTAAAGTTAATTTATAACAACTATTTAAAATCCGAATATCTACTATTTACTTCTAATATAACTAATGTAAAAGTATCAACAATAGACTTTGGCATCTGGTAGATGATACAAAAATTCAAATAGAAACATCAGTTAATATTTACTTCTAACATCATTATCATTCTCAACAGAAACATCAGATAACAGATATGACATTTAGAAAATTCATAAAGCATTGGAGCAATATCAAGACAATAAACCTGTGGCTTCTTAGATTCTTCAGCAGAATTGGCAACTGCATCAAATCCAACGTACGCAAAGAACACTACAGTAGCTCCTGTAAAGACGGGTCTTATACCATTTGGAACAAACGGAGACCAGTTGGAAACATCAACCTCAAAAGCTCCAGCAAAGATGACAACAATAACAATGATTATCTGCAGAAGACAGTAAAATAACTTGTGATTCGTTTCTCACATGAAACGGCAGCATTAACACACTGCTCAATGTTAAGTACTTTAGGTAAGATGGAAAGGAACCTTGGTCACTGTCATGAACGAATTCACAGCCGATGATTCTCTAACACCAAGACAGAGAATTAAAGTGAGAAGTATTAGTAGAATCGGAGCTAAGGCATTGATGGATAAGACGTTTCCGATGTTTAGACCATGTCCAATCCATTTTGGAATGTTATCTTTGAAAACAGGGAAGATCTCTAGAAATGTAACAATATAATTTGCTAAACTTCTTGCTATGCTAGCTGCCCCAATATGATAGTCAAGCATTAATTGTGAAAAAACAAGAAAAGCGGTAAGTTCATTGAAAGCCGTATATGTATATAGATACGCTCCTCCAACAACAGCAGGAAATCGAGAAGCTAGCTCAGCGTAACAGAGTGCATTTATAACACAGGATGCTCCGGCAAATATAAAACTTAACGTTACCGCTACATTACAAAAAGAAACCAGAATAAGCCACAAAGTTTGGAACTATAATAGCAAAAAAACCATCACATGTCCATGATCATTATCTTAAAGCAGACATACATAGATAAATGCATAATTAAGATTGATTTTTCAAGATAACAATTAAGCATTGTTCATTATCACAGCACAACATAAACCCTTTTAGCTTACACATCCTCCAATATAACTAAGATACCATAATAATTAGATAAATGATAATAGTATATGTCTGCAATAACTAATGCAACCTTAACTTTTAGAATTTCCATTATCTATTTTAATTTAATATGTTTGTTCTGATATTAAATTTATACTAAATTTAATCATTGTATCACAACTTTTTTCTGTCTCATAATTTTAAAAAAAAAATGCATAATCCCATGTTTGTGTTGTATATGACTCATGTTCTATGTAGGATTGACACTTTGAATTAAAGGCGTGTTCGGTGTCTAAATAGTGTCAATGTCTAATTACACAGACACAATACTCACACATGTGGTTACATTTAATCACTTCTATTTTCTCAAATTATTACTGATATCTATATGTGCATGGTTCACTCAAACACTGGAAACACCCTTACTGAAGAAAATTCAATATTCAAAATCATATGCAAAACACAAAAATCGAAATCATCCTAACTGTTTCTACTGAAGACTAAAGCTCCATTCTAAGCATGGTATAAGATAATACTTCATTTTATACAAATATCTCTAAATAAGGCCTATTTGGATTAGCTTATTTGAGCAATCTACTAACATAATCAGTTGTGGGACTGTTTGAGAGCTAATAAAATCAGCTTACAAACATCTCCATAAACTGTTTTCAGTTTATTTCCATAACCTCTCATGAATAGCTTACGAAAACAGCTTACCTTATATAAAAACGGTCTAATTTATTTTATTTTCATTATAAAAACAGCTTATACAGAAGCAATTTATCAGCACGAATGTTATAAGCCATTAATTTTGTTAATCCAAGCAAAGCCTTAATAATTGAGCTTATCTACTTACATAAACACTTGCAAAACTGTTCCAAATAACCAAAAACAACTTATAACATATCCACAAACTATTTCCAGCTCATTTCCATAAAGTCTCCAAAATAGCTATAGCTTATATAAAAAGAGCTTATACATAAGCACTTATATATGATAAACACTTGTCAATTGATAATTGAGTTACCCCGCTCTCAAATACAAGGAAAAAAAAGTCAAACAAAATAGATGTATCTGGTTCAATTTTTTAACCAGATACATCAATTATGTTTGACATTTATTTTTCTTATATTTAAGACCGGAGTAGTAGATAAATTAAAAAATTCTTAGCATACCAGGTCCGACGTCATGAGCAACGGTGCCGGTAACGACGAAGATACCGGCACCGATGGAAGCTCCAATTCCAAGAAGTATAAGGTCAAAGACACCAAGCCGACGGGAAAGACCACGTCCGGAATTATCGCGAGCTGTCTTCTCTGATGGAGAGATAACACGTTTGGATCGGAGCGCCGATGACAAGAAACGTGAACAACACGAAGAAGATGACGAAGAGAATGATGAAGATGGAGAATTGCTACGAATTCCCATGGTTTTTCGTAGCAAATTGAATTATGAAAATGAAAGAAAGAAAAAAGTGAAGTAAGTGTTATTTGGGTTCAGGTGAAGTTACTGTTATGATAAAGCTACTAGCTTCTATCTTCATGATGAAAGAAGAAACGTGAATTGGAAGCAAATCCAAATTGAAAATATGTATGGGAAAATAAATTTTAATTTCCTCTTTTGATCTCAATTATAAAAAAAATCATGATTAACCGAATGAATATCTAATGTATTTGATATGTAATATAGATTAAATACATTAATTATTTAAGGCTTAAATGCACTTTTGGCCTTCTATGTTTGGCGTCGTAGCAATTTTGACCCCCTAACAAAAAAAATGCAATTTTGACCCCCTATTTTTCGCAACTATGTTGAGAAGTCGCCACGTGTCCCAAAGAAGGGGCCAAAATCGCAACTTTTTTGTAAAGATAAGGGGCCAAAAGAGCATATTTCCCTAAACATGGCAAAATTAGGGGGTCAAAATTGCATTTTTTTTTGTTAGGGGGCTAAAATTGCTACGACGACAAACAAAGGGGGTCAAAAGTGCATTTAAGCCATTATTTAATGAAGTTTAAAAAGAAAATGTTTATAATTTAGATCGAGAAAAGTAATCGGTAAGTAGAAAAATATTGAAGAAAATGTTATTTGTATTTTGATGGTTTTAATTAATTTACTTACTATTTTTTGTCAAAATTAAATTAATTTATTTACTTTTTGAGTAAAAGTTAATCAATTTACTTGTTTTCTTTAAAAAAATGTTGATTTGTTTAATTGCTTATTTTAGCAAAATTGTCATTTACTTATGAGTAGTGATATATGTACAATTATTTGGGACAACTTTGATGACAACTTTTATTTTCTCTCTTTTCATTGGTCCAAAACAATATAGAGAGAAAAAGGAAGAAAAAGAATAAAGATATAATGTGAGTAATGAAAGAGAAAGTGGTCAAAAAGTTGTAATAAAGTGGTTATACAAATATCATTTATCTTTACTTATATGCCAAGATGTACAACAACTAACATGTTGGGTAGATGCATTTACAATATTTTTTGAACTAATGTTTGAAGACACCCATCCATTCATTCGACATATCGAACGGAACCCACGTCTGTACACTTCACACACTATCTCTTTATTTTTATTTTTGATCGTGGGAACCTAAAGCTTATATAAAATGTAGAATGAGTGTATGGGAATGTCCACCAAAGAAATACCTAATTTTTAAGGTGGAAAAAAAAATACATCTCTATCAACAACTTTGCAATTAAGAAGTTCATTCAAAATGCTTCAAAAACATTGATTTGAATGTCAATACTATCTAGAACACCACTTTAATGGATGATACGTAAATGTTTTTGTTATAAGGGTCATGTTAAGGATTCCATAAATTGTAAATATTTATTACAAAATATTGATTTTCAATCTTTAGAATAATAAATTAGCAAATTTAATACACAAAATTTTCACTTTAAGCTCCTTAACATGTGCCCTAAGAGCACAAATTAACATTTTCCTTGATATAATTCATTGAGTTTTATGACCTTAATTGATTCTAGAACAAATTCACTTGACATTTTGTTATAAAATAATATATCACAAAAAATAAAGTAGAGAGGTAATAAAATGTAGATAAATGATATTTGTACAACCATTATGGGCTTAATTACATATTTGATTCTAGTATAAGATAATATAAAACAAAACAAAATCAAAAATAAAAATAAAAATAATTATAACTAGTAACCCAATCTAAATGATCATATAAATAATTCAATTTACATAAATATCTCTATTTACTTCCAAAAAAAAAAAATATATATATATATATATATCTATTTAGGGTAGGGTATATTTGGATGATAACACCTTAAGACATGACCGTAAATTGTTTATAGGTTATTTTTATAAACTCTTCAAGATAGCGTAAAAAATAATTTACAACTTATAAAAAAATAATTTTACTTTATTTCATCTTTTTGAGTTATACAAAGCACTTTTTTTGACTATATGGTAAGTGTTTATGTTATAAACCGTAATTAAGCAGATTACACAAACATTTCCTTAATAATGTAAGAAATTCCTTTTGCAATTTCATGTAATAAAAATTAATTTTCTCAAGAAAATGTAATAACAATTAATAACCACTCCTTCAAAAAAACAAAAAAGAACAACGTGATAGATAAATAGAAAACTTTAACATGTGTTGAATTAAAGTTAAAACTTTATACATACCAGGTCCGGAAGTGCGAGCAACGGTGCCGGTGACCACGAAGACACCGGCACCAATGGAAGCACCGATTCCGAGGAGGATAAGGTCAAATGGACCAAGCCGGCGGGTTAGACCACGTTTGGAATTGTCACGAGCTGCCTTCTCTGCTGGTGTGACAACACGTTTGGATCGAAGCGCCGATGACAAGAAACGAGACCAACAAGATGATGATGAAGATGACGAAGGAGGAGGAGAAGTGATCTGCATTGCCATACTTGATTTTGCAGGAAATTGAATAGAATGAAGAGGAAAATTAGGTGAAGTTACTGTTATATGATATATATAGCCACCATATTGATGGATGAAGTAACGTAAACTGGAGGCAAATCAAAATTGAAGGTACTACTAATACTTAAGAAGAAACAAAATTCATGGTAATTAATTATTGTATGCCGTAAAAATTAATGTTGATGTATGTATCTACCCAACAACTTGACTGTTATGCATTTTTGGCATATACTAGAATAATATTGGCGAAAAATAAGTTGACTCAAATACATCTAAGAGAACTTTTTTTAGGAACATGTAAGAAAACTTTTTTTTTTATATGCAAAGAGATAGGGGAGACATCAAGGTATGTCTGAAAGACGGATACCCTATCCTATATCACCTAATCATAATATATTATTAAAAAATAGGAAAAAAATATATATAGAAGAGGGGGTCAAACCAAAACCCTCAAAAATCAAGAAAAGACAAAATAAAAATAAAAAATGGCCCGATAAGAGAAGGTGCTGCTCAACCGCATTTAGATTCACCCTTTGAACGAGTGTTGTAGGAATTGAGTTTACTTCGATTTTTCTTCTGCTTCTTCGTTGGATAAGGTGTAAAGGGGACGTCAGCATCTTTACCTTGAATAAGGTATTCGCTAACAAGATCAATTTATTTTTGAAGTTGTGGATCAATATGCGTAGTTACAGTCATAGTACATTGAATTAGTTGAACATCCTTTGTCAAAGGCAGTTAATCTATAGTCAAAGTGAGAACCGACTGCGGCAATTCAACCATCTGCTCATTTGCAGTCTGCTCTAAAACCGTGCTATTTAATGGTGACTACGACTGGTGCCTAACTATCTTATCGATGACATTGTGCAACGACATGTGAAACGAAGTCTGAGACATCTCTATATGTGTTGTATCAAAAGAAATAATAGAAATAAGACTTTCTACTTGCGCATCAATACAGTCTACATCAATGCTCGTCCTCTCAGTATGTCCTTCTGCACTAATAGAAATCAATTTTTGTAAAAGTAAATAATAATTATGTTGTGTATTGGTATTGGGGCACTTGTGAGGGAATTTTCAAAATGGTTTTGAAAAGTTGGAAATAATTATATTGTGTCAAAGGAAATTAATTTGTAATATAAGTGGTTGTATTGTTTGGTTCAAATTGTACGATTGTCTTTATTTGACATTCTTTATTTTCTTCATTTTGTTACCTTTTTGAATCATAAAATTTCAACAAAAATTACTTAAAATGGTAAGTCTTCTCATAAAATTGTGGGGGAAAATAAAAAAATTTACTAGAAAAATCAAGTTAATAATTTTTTTAAAAATTAATAAATGAAAAATAGATGATTTGTCAAAATATATATTTTATTTGTTAAAAATCAATAAATTAAAAACACTGTTATTTGCATATATATTTTTGTTTCTTATTCATGAATTCTACTCCAATTCATGTGGCCACTGGCCACACGTTTTCCTTTATTAGCCACAACACAAGACAAACTGATTAAATGCTAATCATTTATCACACGTTTTCCTCTGTATGTTACAAAAGAGATAGTGGCATTTCTTTCCCTTTCTTGACACACGAAAATAGCAACATTGGAAGTAAGAATATATTTCAAAGAAATCAATGTCACGAAAATAGCAACATTAAGAATCAATGGATTTTTTTTTTATGTTGACAATCCACTCTCATGAAAAATGACATAGTAGTAATTTAGAGTTTTTTTTTAAGTGAAAGATGTGATGCAGAGCGGTCTCCTGCTGCAGGACCCTAAACATATATTAAAGAAAAGAAAAAAGTACAAAGAAGAGGAGAGACAAAATCAAAACCCTCCGTAAGAGCAAAAGAGAATCAAAACAAATAGAAATTAAAAAACAAACAAACCAGTGAGGCGAACGGTTGGAAGCCCACGTCAAAACAAACTAGTAGGTAAGTAAAATCTCATCACTAATTATTTCATTCAAAAATTAAACTCGAATTGCTCACTGTTGGACACTTTTTAGAACGACTCAATCACTTTTTAAAGTGCTTCAACCGATCTTAAAAGAGTCTAACGACACTTAACTGATGCTGAAAAACTGAACGACAGTTAATTGTCGTTGGGCCAACGACACTTAAAAAAGGAACAATTTAAAAATTAAAAAGAGTAATTTTCAAATCTCTTGGGACACTCCATTATTTTATTTTCTTTTTATTATCAATCATTAGGTCACTAGATTGCTCAATCGACTTTGATAACTCTCAAGTAGTTTTATTTCAAAAATATAAGGTTTTTAAGGGTCGATTGAGCAACCATCTATTTTTTTCTTCATATTTTTAATTAAGTACAAAGTGTGTACGAGTGATGTAAATTTCAGTAGAGTATAATTATAATGAACGACAAACTCAATCCGAATATGAAATAATAAGTGGCAAAACTCTTAACTTTTTTTAATGCTCATACATTCTTACATTCAACAAAACCCACTCAAAAAAATTAATAAACACAAGTCTTACCGCTCAAATATGATAGGAATTATATAACCATCCAAAATTCATTTCGGTTCAAATTGTACCTCACAAATAAAAATTGAGTAAATCATCAAACTTGTCTCTGAGATTATGAGTATTTCAAAAAGGTTTCTGACTCTATTAAATTGTCTAATTAGTCCCCATTTCAACCACTTATTATAAATTAGGTTTTATATTTTAATAATTTACTACCAATTTACTCATATTATTTAACCACTTACTATCAATTTAATCTCCATCATACTCTCAAAAGAACTAATACAAGTAAAATTTGACAGATACATCAACCTTTTCGAAATATTCATATTTTCATGACCTATTTGATAGTGCTTACAAAGTCATGTTCAAATTTAATAGATTACTCTATACAAATCATGTGAAACATAACTATATGATAACTCTATAATACTATATGATAACTAGAAAATTAAATCCTAAAAACAAACTCAACCAAAATTATAGCTCTTTTCACAACTAACCCTCCAAAAACCGTTACAAAAACCTAAACAAAGCATTATATATATAAACAAACCTTCCCTCACTTTTTTCAACCCTCTTTATCACTCACTCACAGAAAAACCAAAAACTTCATACACAAGCAAAAGAAAAATCATTCAGAATTCAGAAGAAAAAAAATGGGTGATGTTCATATTCAAAATCATCAACAACAATCCATTTTGCTACAAAATTCACCAATCTCTCACAAAAACAAACAACAAAGATCCATTATCATTCCATCTTCATCATCTCCATCGTTTCTTGACCAACAAGAAACCGATTTTTTCTCAATGCTGCAACTCAACAGCACTTCTTCACCTCGCCACCGTCACAAAACCTCCACTAAACGTCGTTCAACGGCATCATCTTCCTCCGAACGACGTGCCAAGAAGCATTCTTTTGACCAAGATGATCTCACCAATAATGGCTTCTCTGCCATTTCACTTCCTTTTGGTGTTTGTGGCAATGATCTTCGTCGATGTGTCTCCACACCGGAGCAGACTACTACACCGCCAGAGCAGTCCAATCTACCGCAGGTGAAAGAGGCTGGTTTGCCGCCTTTGCCACCGAATCTAAGGAGATCTTTGTCTGCTGATGTTTCTCAAGCTTTGAACACGCCTTTGCCGCCGAATCTAAGGAGATCTTTGTCTGCTGATGTTTCTCATGCTTTGAACACGCCTTTGCCGCCAAATCTAAGGAGATCTTTGTCTGCTGATGTTTCTCATGCTTTGAACACTGAGGAAACTACTACAGTTGATTCATTAGTATGTTTGATTGTTATGGAAGTTCTGTTTCTTTGTAAAAATTTGATCTTTTTTGGATTTAGAATCATGGGTTTTCTGTGTTTTGTTGTTTTTCTTGGAAAAAAATCTGGATTTAGAATCATGGGTTTTTCATAAAAATGTAATCTTTTTGGATTTGGAATCATGTTTTTTTTTTGTTTTTGTTTTTTCTTGGAAAAAATTCATCTTTTTTTTATTCTGGAATCATGGGTTTTCTTTGTTTTGTTTCTTGGGAAAAATTTGATCTTTTTGGATTTGGAATCATGGGTTTTTTCTGAGTTTTTATGTGATTGCAGAGGCTAAAAAGGATGAAGGATCGTTTGAGAGAAATGAGACAATGGTGGGATGAACTAATGAAGGAAGAGGAGGAAAAAGTAGAAGAACAGCAAGAAGAAGTAGAAGAACTAGAACAAAAAGAGGAATCTCCTGTTTCTGAAGAGGAAAAAGTTCTATCTCAGGTATATGTTTTGATCTTGGATTGTGATAATTGGTCTTCTATTGTTATCTCCAATGTTTTGGTCCTTTAATTTACATGGTTTTAAATTGCATTTTTGTTCCGGCTTGCGGTAAAATGCAACCGCAGTTGCTTTTGTGATGCTGTTGCAGCGATGTTTAAACTCGATGTATTGCAGCCGCAAGTTAGAACGTCACAAGTTTTGTTCATAAAGTGATAATTGGTTTTTCTTATTTACATATATATTCTAAACAATTGATGGCTTAGAAACAGAATAAATTTCTGTTTTGACTATAGAAAATTGCAAATAAGTGTGTGACTAATGTAGTTGTAATTGCAGTTGCAAATTACAAAACCGCAATCTCCTGTTGCTGAAGAGTTCAATGCCCTATCTCAGGTATATGTCTTGATTTTGGACTGTGATTAGTCTTCTATAGTTGTATTTGGTCCTTTAATTGGTTTTAAATTGTGCTTGCGGGTCATAGACGCATATACGGTGTGAACTGTTATATTGCGGTAAAATAGGTTGCAATGTCGTTTGTGGACTCTTATAGCACTAGCTTGCTGACTCATTTTAAAAAATGGTTTCTCTAGATAAATGTTACAGAAAAAAGCTCTTTTGAACTGAGATAAATTTATGATGCATTTTGAACTAAATCAATGATAGACATAACCATGATTGCAAAATTTAGAATCAATTCATTTTAATGGTTCCTAGAATGTTATAACTGCAGTGTTCACTAGGTAGAATGTCATTTTAATGGTGCAAATTACTATGTACTAATGTAGCTGCAATTGTGATTGTGACGTCGTTCTTGACGAATGCTAGATATTGCTCTTAGACTAATTGTTGTTTTATGATGAATCCATTTTCTTTTTTTGTAGGATGGATGTTGTGAAGATTTTGAAGAAGCTGTGAGTGTAGAGTGGGCTGAAAAATGCATAAGCCTAACTTTCAAGTGTCCATGTGGCAAGGGCTATGAGGTTCTTATATCAGCCAACAATTGTTATTACAAGTTGGTCTAGATGATATACTATGTTTGATTCCTTTGAATTTGGGAATCACTTCTGTTTTATTCTTTTATAGTTTGGTCACTTTTCTTCTGTTTTCATATGTAGAATCAATATATAGTTGTATGTCCCTTACATTTGTATTTTAAATAAATTCCTCCAAGGAAATGAATGGTATGCTTCATTTCTTTGTGAAAGTATGAATTTCTTATGGCAGTATGAATGATACAAATCACAAATGTGATAATGTATTTGTTTTACTTTCTGCTTATGGCATTATCAGTGAGCATATTTAGCTTATATAAGCTATCCGCAAGCCTTTGATTTACTTGTATGAGTCCAAAGATTTTGAACCTAACTTATTTTGGTACACTTTAACTATCGTCACTCATTGAGCACGCGTGTTTAAGGACGAAAAACTGAAGTTGGAGAAGCGGAATCACAAATCCTAACACGTTAAAGATGCTTAAAGTGAATGTGTCATGCTGTAATTCAGTGTGTTCATTCTCAGCTGAAGCAATTCTTTGTAAGACTAACTCCGACTGTAAATAGTAACCAGAAGATTAAAAAGAAAATTGGAATCATGCCACATTTACTTCTTGTTATAAGGGTCAAGGCTAAAAACTGAAATCATAACTGCATAAATAACTAACTAACGATTGCATTACAGTGCTTTCAAAAACTAACATATTATTATGTATTACAAGACTTTCTAATTTGCATGACAGGGTCGTTTTGTTTTACATATACCAACCTAGGCCAATAATTAAAGCATTCGGTGATGCAACTTATTACAGTTTGAATCTGAACTCGGACTTTAATCACACGTGTTTAAAGATTATCTAAGCTGTAAATTGGCCTCACTAGTAACTACTTCTGTATAACACTACCAAATGGACTCACGTCGCAGCCCATAACTTATAAATAGATGGTTTTGTCCATACCAGTTGGACCCTTGGGAGATGATAACAGGTTTAATGTTAGATAGTGTTTGGAATATTGATCCTGTTGTGAGCATTCTTGAGTATGTCACTGTTGTGGTTAGCTATGCTTAGTTAATTAAAATTGGTGCAACGGTGTTGTTTATGTGATTAAGAACATGTGTCATATGGTCTATGACTTTTGCTGTTTGTTAGAGATGCTCGAGGCGCGGTAAGTCTAGTGAGGTAAATGACGATTACAAGTCTCATACTTATAGGACTCTTACTCAAGTTTGTATCTAACTCTAGCTGAATTACAACTAACTTATTACCTTTGTTACAAGCATTTCAAATAACCTATATACACACAAACAAAGCATATTCTTACTAGATGCAATTACAAGAACATATGAGATCCATAAATACAAAAGAAAAAGAGAACTTTTGCTTTCAACTCAAAACACCCTTTGAATCCATTCAAGTACCTGCGGGCTGAAAGTGATTCCCAACGCCACTCCAGCAACAAGACCACCTACATACCCAATCAGACTTACTTTCCAGTCAAATTCAAAGAAAGATTCCGAGTCATCATGGTCATCGTCAGAGGCAGAAGGTGGTGAAAAAGAAGGCCCTGCATGATCGATACACTTCTTCGACAATTGATCCCCGCACAGGCCTTGGTTACCCTCAAATGAATTATCTTGAAAAGTAGCGAACTGCTGGTTCTGCGGTATAGGACCTGAGAGATTATTGAAGGACACATTAAGGAACTCCAAAAAGGTAAGTTGTGTCAACTGTTGAGGAATCTTCCCCGACAGATTGTTGAAAGAAAGATCCAATGCTTCAAGGTTTGAAAGCTTCCCTAAGGAAGATGGTATGTTGCCAGTAAGGATGTTATTTGACAAATTGAGCAAAACAAGACCCTTCAAGTCTCCTACGACTTTTGGTATCTCTCCACTTATATTGTTGCTTGAAATATCAATGGCTATCATTTTATAAAACTCTTGAAGCCTCTCATAAACCATCACTAACCCTTTGTTTGACATTGTGAACGAATAAGTGTTTGTTTCTGTCCAAGATTGTCCTTTCTGCTGGGCCCGGAAGAAAAGTCGCCACTGCTCGTACTGTAATTGACTTGTGTTGGAAGCTTTCATTGATTTCCAGCTCTGAATCATTTCTAAAGGCAAACTTCCAGAGAATTTATTGATAGAAAGATCAATGATGTGAAGTTTGGAAAATGAGCATGTCATGTTTCCAATCCTAGGGCACTTTATTGGTCCATGAAATTCGTTGCCACGCAAAGCCAATACCTTCAACTCAGGTATAGCTCCCAGCCAGAATGGAAACAAATCTTTGATATTGTTATGGCTAACATCAAAGAACTCTAGCATTTTGCAGTTAACCAATGCTCTTGGCAACTGACCCTGCAGATTATTGTTGCTGAGATCAATCATCTGAAGGGAATTTTGAGTCATATATGTTTGAGGAATGAGACCAGATAATTTGTTTCCTTTTAGCATCAGAATTTCTAGAGATTGGCTAAAGTTACCTAGACATGAAGGAACATTGCCGCTTAAATTGTTGAAAGATAAATCAAGATGCATGAGTGATTTGAGATTGCATATGGACGAGGATATTTCTCCTGTCAGTGAACCATGGGAAACAGTTAAGCTTTGTAGACTTGTTTTTCTCCACAACCAACTAGGTAGTGAGGTTATACTGTTGTTCGACAAGATAATACATCCTAGATCACTAAGATCTCTTATAAATGTCGGAATCTCAACCAAATTGCATGAAGCCAATTGTAAAACATGGATTCGAGAATCAGTTACATTGGAAGAACTTTTTCCACCAAGCAATGACAATTTGTTGAACGATAAATTTAGAAAAGTTAAATTTTTGAACTTGAGAAACATGTCAAGCTCTAGCTTTCCATGCAAGAAATTAGTGCTTAAAGAGAGACTTTCAAGATTCTCAAGTCTAAAGAAAGACTTGGGGATCTCACCATGAAGGCTATTATGTTCAAGGTTCAAGTATGCTAAATCGGTTAGGTTCATTATCCAAGATGGAATTTCACCCCTTAAATTGCTATTTTCTACGCGTAAATATTGTAGCTGGGTGAGGTTTGCGAAAGATAATGGTATATCGCTGCCAATATTCACTTCAGATAGATCTAAGTAAGTGATCGATGACACCTTACCTATCCAAGAGATTGCCTTCATAGTAAATGCATTGAAACCTAGACACAAGTAGCTTAGTTTGGTGAGATTTGTTAGGGCTGCAGAAGGATCTCCCCTAAATTTGTTATATCCGAGTTTTATGAATGTGAGCTGAGTTAGGTTGCCAAGTGAAGAAGGAATAGGACCAAAAAAATTGCAATTTGAAATTGATAGTACTTTTAAAGAACCAAGTTTTCCAATGGATGTTGGTATTGTACCATAGAAGCTAGTGGCATCAAGTCCTATTTGGGTGAGTGCATTAGACTGAAACTCAGCCAACCTACCTTTGAGATTTTGGTTATCTCTCAAATCCAAATATCTCAATTTCGGAAGATGAAAAATTCCGACCGGAAATTCACCATACAATTCACAATTGTAAAGAGATAGTACTTTCAGCGAAGTTAGATTTGTGAGTGTGTTTGGTAAAGAAGATGAAATAGTCACATAACTAAGATAAAGTATCTCAAGTTTTGTTGAGTTTTGAATTATGCTTCTGAGACTAGACAGTTCGAGTTGCAACAAACCGATTTCACCTCCTGAAATCGTTTCAGCAATATTGTTGCCTAGATCAAGAGACAACAAGTTGGATAGTTTTGAAACTTGCGGTGGAATTTCTCCGAGAAGTTTGGTACGAGAAAGGTTTAAATATTTTATCTGCGAAAGGTCACCTATCCTAGATGGGATTCGAGAGTAATTGAAGTCATTATCTGCAAGATCAAGAACTCGAAGGTGCACAAGGCGAAAGAGACTGCTATTAGCATGAATTTTACCATAGAGCTGGCTGCTACTAAGATCAATGCTAATGACATGATTTGTGTTCTCGTCGCATCGAATTCCATCCCATGAGCAACAGTCTATGGTTGAATTCCAAGATGAAATTTTAGGATAACTTAGAGGATTATCAGAGGCAAACTTTCTAGTTACAAAACCTTCCTTAAATTGTAACAAGGCATGGCTTTCATCTTGATGACACTTTGGTTGAACTAAGGAAAACATGTGATAAATGTGGAAGAGAACAAAAAATAAAGGAAAAGAAACTTTAATAATGACATAAGAGACTTCATTGTATGTTAATAATTTAAGGTGAAACATTCACTGATAAAATACTAGACACACATTAGGTTGTTTTTATACTAAGGATTGGAATGCATGTATAGACATACCAAGTCATACGGCATTGACATTTGAAACATGAAAATGTTTTCTAGTCAATATCATGATCATATACAAGACAGTGTAGACATGAGGTGCTGTGTTTTTTGGTATACAAATCCCATGGCATTTAATCACCACTAAAAACTCTTGTGTTTTCTGAAGTGTACTTTCAGACCATATAAATTGTCCGAAAGTGCACTTTTAGACGATAGAGAATAATGGCTTTTTTTTTACCTGAATGTGTACATAAGTACATTCGAATTGATTTTAAAGGTGAAGAAAATTTTTCTGCTTGATTAGTACTCCCTCCGGTCCCATATATAAGAAAAAATTCAAAAAAAAAATTTGGTGTATAAAAGAAAATCACATATTTCAATTACTTCTTTCATGGGATGGAATTCGATGTCTTGTGTCTGCCTTATGGTTAGCCTAACTTGTTCAACTCCTAAAAAAAAAATTGTCCTTTTGTGTTTAACATCAAGAAAGGTTTTTCAACCATGGTTCTAGTAGTAGATTCTACAGCTTTGTGCTGTCTCCATCGTTTTATTTGTTCTCTTCTATAGTTTCAAAACACATGCATTTTATACAAGGACTTTAACCTAACATGATATGATATCTTTCATTGACAACGTATATTTGATGTTTTATCCTTAGTGAAGTTTTTTTTCTTTCTAATCTAATAGATAGAAATTCACCCTCAATGTGAATAATTGAGGTGTTCGAGATTCGAACCTCATCCCCTACATAATATGTAATGTCTCTACTAATCTAACTCACGTGAACAATATAACTTCTTTATTATCATTCAAATCTAATTACGGTAAATAAACTATTTAGATTTTTAATGCAATAATAATTAAATTTTTTCATTTACCTTTTAATTAATACACTCTATATCATTTCCAATTCAATATCTTCCGTTTTAAATTTAAGACAATTGTGAATGCATCTTTATTTGGTAAAAGAAAGTAAAACCATTTTTCTTTCTATTTCATTTATTTGTTTCTTTAATTTATGTGAAATAGTCAAATGATGGCTCACTCTTTATGAGACGAAGGGATTATATAATCTTAATTTTAATCGGGCGCTTTTTTTGCATTCACGTGGTCATAACGTTAGAATCCATCTGATCTTGATAGGACAGTCTAGAAAAAATAAATTTAATCTTTGTTATGTAATTCGTACAATACCAAAATTAAATCTTAACCGTTTAATTTTTATCGAACGGTCATGATGTGTAACTGATTGACTGCGTGATCGACTTTGTCAACTCCATTTCAAACCAACTTTATACGTCTTGTGGCAATCAATTTTAAGAGCTGGAATTTCAAACATACTTTATCAGCCTCCAATGAATTCCAGACAATAATCAATTCAAATTTTGTAGTATTCAATTTTAAGAGCTCGATTTTCAAACTAGTTAAGAAAAATTTCAACACTTCTGTTGCTCGTGTGAAACATCAGTCGTGTATTTTGGTTCAAAAGTTCAATCTGAAATGATTATCCATTTAAATGTTTGCAGAAAATTATTTAAAGTAATTCGAAAAAAGTTATGAGTTTGTTATGTTTCTTCTTCCAAAAATATTCTAGTTCATTCTTTAAGAGAATATATTGTTCTTTTTTTTGTGAAGTTTCTAATGCAGTTTTCAAAAACTAATAATCTCTAATGAAGAACGTATAGGACACGTTACAACTGAATTTTCTTCGCACACAAGTGTTAGGAATCAAGCCCTAACCAGTTGCTTAAGGGATCCAAATGGCTTAGATCATTCCGTTATTTTCTCTTTTGAAGGGATAAACCAACCTTTGTTGTTAGAATAACAAATTTATCTTATATGAGTGATAGTTTTATATATTTTCTTTCATCGGTGTCATATATAAACAACGATTCTTTTTTCAGATTCATTGAGTAATTAATATATTTGGTTTATAATATAAGTAATATACATAAGTTATTCAATGTACCTAAAAAATTTGTTTGTTTGTATATGAGACCAAAGAGAACACTCTCTAATATTATTATTTAATATCATAAGCGAGATGATGTATTTAAGTTACTCGATGGTAAAATAAATAGGGTAATTTTGTAAAAAAAAAATCACTAATACATGTAAAATTTTATAAAGGATTTTATAATAAGAGACAACTGAAAAAGGGTTTTGTGGGGATGGAGGGTTGTGGTAGAGTTACGTGTGACCCACCCTAAAAAAAAACTATTTTTTATAGGAAAATTTACTAAAGTATCTCTAGCTTTTGTTTTGGTACAAAAAGTATCTCTAGCTTTAAAAAGAAATATTACATTGTGGCCTCCCTCTCTCTCAATATATGTTACGGTCACAAACTCAAATTTATTCAACTAAATAGAACCTAATTGATGTTCCCTAAAAAAAAAACTAATTGATGTAGAAGAGTTTCTTTAGTAATTTTATTTTAGTTCAATTTTTAATAATTTTTGTTTTATTTTTTATTTTGGATTTTCGGTCCATTAGGGTTTTGTTATTTCTTTATTTAAGCTTAACAGTGTACGTTTTGATTTGCTAAAAAATGAAGGACATGACAGAACAACTCCAGTTGTCCGGTGTTTGATTTGTAAAACTGTTTCAGGTATAGGACAAACTGGAGGCAAGGGACAAGACAAAAACTGATATTTTTGTCCCTCATCAAACCACATCACAACTTTTTGTCTCATATACAAGTTGTCTAAAATACCAAAATAACATTTCATCTCCCAAAAATCGTATAAAACAAAAAATTATTCAAAATGCCATAAAAATTTGTCATGTGTTGTTTTGCCTTGTGTTGTGTTGTTCCGTATTGTACTGCTATGTCTAGTACTTGTTGTTTTGCAAACCAAACGCATATATTAAATAATATTTTAGAGAGTTTTCTCAATTTTTGGTGAATTTTGGAACCCTATTTTCACAAGTTTGTCGCTTGTAAACTTGTTTCTTTTAATTTAGGTTTAGTGTTTGTTAGTCTACTCTTCCGACTGTGTCACTAATAAACATTTCATTTAGTAAAAACAGCAACTTCAAATGATATGCTATTCAAACCAATTTCTTATTTGAATATTTCTTTAAAAAAATATTTGTTAAAAGAATTATAGCAAAAAAAAACGGTATACTATTAAAAATCATTTTAAAAAAACTATAAAAAGCTTTTTTTAAAATGACTTTTTTTAAATACATATATTTTTGTGGCTCATCCGAGATTTTTTTTCTCCGCCACTAATGAAGATGATGGGATTCCCTTCATCCTATTTTATAAACATCTATGACTTTTTTCAAATATATCAAGAAAAGTGGAATCAGAGATCAAGGAGAGTTAAAGTTAACGTGACATGCTCGAATTTAGTGAGTCATATGGTTTGTCTTTTGGTGTTTGTTTGGGACTGGAGGCGTGGTAAGTTTGATGAGATTTCAGTGGTTGAGTTCCCGTGAGCTTAGCTCTGTTTGTAAGGACAATATATAATATATGTAAAGTTCTAGGTTTGAAATACGGACACCACCAAAAAAAGATTTTGGTGGTTGAGTCTAAAAAGGTTTGCAGTTAAGGTAGACAATCTGATATGGTTTTTTTTGTTGTTGCAAATTACATGTGTGTTGTTATGTTAAATAAGCAAATTTTTGAAGAGTTCTAGAATCATTTTTACAACCTTAGTAATTAAAACTCAAATTATCCGACTCAAGGACCGACTAATCTCGGAGCCATATTTCACGATTTTTTCTTCAAATTAAAAACTAAAAACAATTTAAGGTTAAGACATGAATTGGTGATACAAATTACAAATCATGCATCTTTAACCTTAGTTTTTTTTTAATAGAATTTAACCTTAGTTTCTAATATTACTTATTTTCATCCTTCTTCACCGTGTTTTTAACTTATAATTGCTTGCATTTATTTGCTCATGACATTCTTGAATCTATGTGTCATAATTTAAATTTGTACTAGACTCTTGGGGTTAGGGGTAAATCCTAACTCAAATTAGGTTATTCCTCAAGATTTAAGTTATTGATTTTTTCCATCTTGGACATTTTCATACTATATTATTTAAATATATTGGGCTCTTGATATAACTACAATGGTTATAAGAATTTTGATGACCTACTTTTATATATGGCTATTACTTTTTCCACACTATTGGTTTCTCACACGTCTTTTTTTTTTGTTTTTAATTTACCCTTTGTTCCAAAAATATAACTCGAACTACATTTCAGCATATATAATCTGAAATAAGTCATTTCTTTGATTTCTTACTTTTTGATCGGTGAATTCCTAAGAATAATGAGTTAAAGGTGAAAAACCAAAAGAAGAACAAAACAATAGGTTGAGAATCATGAAATTGAGACGTGGAAGATTTTCCAATCAGTGAAAGTTGCAATACAAATGACTTATATGGTCAAATTTGAAAGTTTTGTAGAGATAATGCTTGAAATCACCAAAAATAGTTGAGAAAAGATGAAGACATGTTGAATTTTAGATGATTGAGGGATAGAGCTCTAGAAGGTTGTGACTTAAGTTTTTTCAATGTTTTAAGTCTGTAATGAGGGTTTTAACTCGGATTTACTGAGTAATATAGTTGAATGAGCTTTGAAATGAGTCAAAAATGGGTTCAACCTAGAAATTCACGCAAAACTGAAAATCAGTTGTCATAAATCGATTCATGACACTAATGAATCGATTCATGCTAGTCTATGGTTCCATAAATTGACAATATATGTGTGTATGAATTGATTCACACACCACATTAATTGATTCAATATGATAAAAATGATGAAAAATAGGTTTTGTGGTTTTCACAATACGATGTCGCCTTACTAGTGTATTGTTCTCATGTTCAACACATATATAATATTCATATATTTATCTTATCTATAACAAAAGAAAAAGAGAAATAATAATAAAATTCCATTAAAAATTTATAAACTCAAATGACTAACGGTATATTTATGGGAGATCCTTACTAAGATTAAAAAATCAATTGAGTGAGCTAAATGGACAAATACAATATCAATATACTTAAGAGACATCCAGTAATGATTCTAATTACACAAAAGGTGTCTTGCAATTTCATATGTGTTGCAAAATATTTAATTCAAGTAAGTAGAGCATGAAATTGTTTATACTATATAAAGTGATAAAATTGTTTTCTATTTGTTATATGCAAATATAAAAAAATGACTAAAATTCTCAATTTTGTTTATGCTATGATAATTATACTTTCTCTATTTCTTCTTGTAACTAATATCCGAGGTAACCATATTCTTCTCACCATTTTCATGTTTTTCTTCTTCAATTATACATAATATTTTGATAATTTTCATAAACCTCTTTTATTCTTGTTTTAAATTATAGCTCTTAATTGTACTACCACCCGCCAATGTGTCAATAATCGTTGTTACCTTCATGGAAAGCCATCATGTTTGAATGGTCAATGTACATGCGTTTAACAGTTAAGTAGAAAATAATTAAATATCTTTAAGATTATAGTTTTATTTTTATATCATAGTGAATGTTGTTACTTTTATTACTACTCCCACACTTTTATTTATATTTATCATACATTTTAGTTTCTTTGACGGGATAAGAAGCACAACGCAAGACAAATGTTTTAATCTCAAATAATTATTTGTATCATATATTGTAAAACAAACAAAATAATGTGTTTTGACTATACTTTCCTTATATTATATGTGTTTTAAATAACATATAACATATGTTGTATTTTCTATTGATTACAATCACAATGATATGTTATATGATTAGTATTTCACACACATACATGTGTATGTATGTAAATGTTTTTTATAACAATATATTAAGTGGTGGATCCAGGACCTTAGGTCAGGGATACAAAATATTAAACTTTCATAAATCATTATATTCATGTGTATAAATATAATATACTCAAATAACTACATCATACTTAATTTATAGTGTACCAAAAATAGTGTTATTAAATGCTATATGATTGTCCTTGAAAGAATTTTATGATTTGAAATCGTTGAATAACTAGCTCATCATTACTATCCAACACATTGGTTTCAATATAAGTCACCAGATAATCATTCATGCAATGTTCCCATTCAATCATGTTATATATTTTTCATAATTTTTATAGCAGAAAAAGATCATTCGATGATTGATATGGCCAAGGGAAAATTATCGTTAACTTTAAAAGCTAATAAACAACTTGTGTTCTAGTTTCAACCAACTTTTTTAAAAGATCGTCAATTAATTTCAAAGATGCAAATTGAATATTGTTCCGTATATCAATGATATAATTCTTAAGTTCATTATCAAGTATCACCAAACAAATTAGACAAAATTCTCACGGATAAAAATTTGCAATTTAAACTATTTTTATTGTTGCGATAAAAACACACATAGAGCAAGTGTACTATATCACATAAGTAGTGTAAAAGAATATTGTATACACAAGGAGTAATTAACAAGTATCAAACTAATTAAGGTTATTTATTATTTAGACGAACAAGTAGTGGAATAGTTTCGGTAACTAAATAAAAAATAATTAAGGTTTGATCATGCAATAATTATAGGCTCAACTGTCCAATAGGTCCACGAACTATTTGCAGTACAATCGCAAATCAATTAAGTTGATTATTGACATCCAAAGATTTAATCATGTGATCAAATCAATAGAACAAACTTGATTGGAATAAAAACTGAAATTTAAATTAGAAATTAGAACATTACAAAGTCTCTTAACTTGCAAGATTCACCTGAACTCTAGAAAAGTATTTAGCTATCCATGATCAAAAAGAACATTAAAATTGAAATAGAATTCATGAAATTAGAGTAAAGATGACAGATCTTTGCTCCAATCTTTAATCTCTTCTTCAATATCCACTCCAAGCTTTTCTTTTCTCTCTCTATAGCCTTTGTGTAGTGTATCTCGTAACCCAAAACGTTGTCCAACCTTTATAGCCATGGTTTGCCGCCTTTGAAGTACACAAATTCCCTCAAATTGTCATCAAATTGCAATTCCCCACTTGTCTTTTTGTTGCCGTCTCTGTTCTCAATAAAAGCAAGAAAATACATTTTTATCCAAATTGTTTTCTTCAATTGTAAGCTTGTTGCACCACCTTCTTCATTCATTTGTCTCTTGTGCTCCACTTGCTTTCTCTATTTTCTCTTCTACGATTCTAATGTCCAGCCACTTTTTATTGAAATCTCTAGCTTCATTTTTAATTGACCAACTGCCTCAGTGGCCTTTTATTCCTTTCTTGTGCAATATGACTAAAAGGCAAACACCGTGTTGACTATATTTGGACCACTGTGTGAATATTCCTCTTAGGCATGTAGCATTTGTTTTGTTATTTAATCCAATAACCGTGTTTATCTTAGTAACAACATCGTAGAGAGAAAGAGTATGTCTAGATGGCTTTTTCACTTCTTTTATATATTTCTTTTTTATATTCTACAAAATAAAATAAAAACATGTAACTATCTAAATAGTAATAACACAAAATGTAATAAACTATACCCAAAATGTTAATATAAGTTATACAAATAGTGGTTTATCATTTATCTTATCAAAAGAAGAGGACAAGATTGTTAGGCTCAAGCTAGTCATATAAATGAGCAACCAACTATCTGTCTTATTAAAACGGTTGTTTAGTTCCTAAAGTTGCATGTCTATAATAGTCTAAAATAATTCAACGTCACACTAAGACGACGAAATCACAAAATAAAAAACTAAATAGATGGAAAATCATTTATTTAAATAAAATGGAAGGAGAAAAACGATTTAGAAAGGTGATCTGGGGTGAAAAATTAATCCTAAACCACCCATCTTTGGTGGATGATGGAGAAGAAACTAGAGTTTTAGATGATGGCTCACAAGTAGAGGTGTCAAATGGGCTGACCCGGCCCATCCCAGCCTCGCTCAATGGGCCAATGCATATAAATGAGTTGGGCCAGCCCGACCCGACTGAAGAATGGGCTGTTAAATTTGAGCCTAGCCCTAGCATGTGCCAGAGGCCCGATGGGTCGGCTCGACTTATATTTCAATTTTTTAAGTTATGAAATGTACAACCAAAAACTACTCTTTTTCACAAACACACCAAAAGGATTAATAACACAAACAAACAACTCACAAAATAACTGCAATATCAAATATTATCCACACAAAATATCTAGGGCATAGACATTCACCCAACATCACAAAGTGCAACTGCTAGGGATAAACATTCACCCAACCTTACATAATGCAACCTTAAGTAATAAAATATTATGGGTGTGACAATTCAAAATAGATTAACAAAAGAAATTATAGTACATGAGAAGTGAGAATTTGGTTCAAAATGAGTCTAAATATTCACAATGTTATGAATCCATTGAGCACTTCAAAATGACTAAAAAGTGTATCTCTTGCTCTAAGTCCCTTGAGCACTTGGTTCTTCATACAAGTGTATCTCTTCTACTTCTACCACATCAGCGATTCGCAATACATGAAAAGTGAGACCTCAATGACTAAATAGTAAATACAAATTTCAAATAAAAGTGGAAGAATTATTAATGGGAGCTTCTACGGAAGAAACTTGACTTTTTTGAAAAAATTAATTTTAATTTTAATGTTTAATTCATTTTTAAATTGTTGATTACTGATTAATGATCCATAGTAATTCATCTAGTAATGCTTGCAACATCTTGGACTTACATGTACTATTTTATCGTTGGCATCTTTAACATGCAAACAGATTTGATGATATTATATGATAGTCTTGAGTGTTACACTTTGTAGGGTGT